>JAEEGL016049565.1_pt1 | contig 48711 bp, 37 predicted proteins | sample 9134231 | NCBI WGS metagenome assembly JAEEGL01 (sample SAMN16246548, study PRJNA631951) | gut metagenome | biome: gut microbiome; feature: rumen; material: fiber-attached | host: Bos | place: Iran: Karaj | collected 2018-10 | reverse complement strand
GCTTACATTTAATACTGGAAGTTCGTTCTTAACAACTCTTACATTAATCTTTTTAGTAATGCTTAAGTTTTGATATGTTGCTTTATATGTAACAGTATAACCACCTATTACATTAATATTAACTGTATTTTCAATGACATCAAAACTATTAACTTGATTACCATAAGTATCATATACTTTAGCATAGTCTTTTGGATTAAAACTCTTGAATTGTTTAATTTCAATATCATTTGCTTCAATTATTGGAGCTTCACTAGGAAGAACTGTAACAACAATTTCTTTTGATACAGTATAGTTAGAATTATCAGTTACTTTATATGTTACTTTATATTCTCCAACTGTATTTGAATCTACTTCACCAGTTACAACTAAACGATCCGTTAAATCACCATTTTCCGGATCAATTGCAGTTATATCTTTTAATAGATCAACTGTTTCTCCACGATAAATTGAGAACGATTCAGCATTTATTACCGCTTCTTTATTAGATACATATAAATATTCTGCTTTGATGTAGCCATAACTATAATCAAAATTATAGAAATCAGAATTAGCTACATTTTGATTTTGATCAAGTGAGGTATCAGTATAAATGCGATACCATGGTGTTCCGTTTGCATCATATACTTTTTCAGTAACAATGTAACTCATATTAGCTACTAGATGTCCATATTTATTATTCTTAGTTAAGTATATAGTTGCTGAACTATCACTTGGTTGCTTCTTAATTGGAACAGCTGCACTTGTTTCTTTAACACCAAGTGTATATTTTTTATAGTCTTGTAGGCCGAATGACTTATCATAATTTAAAGCATTCTTAGCATTCTTTTCACCCCAATATGGGTCAGATGCATAGTTTACTCCAAATCCACTACCTTTGTTACCGAAGAAGGCTCCAAAGAAATATGAACCTGTTGGTAATGAATAAGATCCACCAGTTAATTTAGCATATGCGACAATTGAGTCATAAATTGTATCATATGACCTCGCTTTTGCAATTGGATTTGAATCAACTGCTCCGAGTCCAAATAAATTATTTTTAAATAATGCAAGTGCACTTGTACCATTGCCACTTTCAGTCTGAGCAGTACCAAACATGAGTAATGCATTTACACCTAATTCGTTTTGAACACGAATGAAGTCATCACCAGAATCATATAGTGCCGAAACACCTGCTCTTGATACATTCTTATTCCATCCATCTTCAAGTGTGTAATAAACAACATTTGGGTCTGGTGCACATGTAAATCCTTTATTTTTAATTGATTGATTAAAGTCTTCAGCTGTATAATTTGTCTTATTATGCGCTGGTAAATACATGTAATAATTGAAATATGGGCTTCCATAGTTAACTGCATGTTCAAATGTCTCATTATAGTAATCATCTAACATTTTATCTAATTCAGTATAGAAATAGTTACCATCAAAACTGAAGTATTTTACTCCGGAAACAAATCCTTCTGGAGTGTCCCCTAGATTAATTTCTTGTTGTCTATATTTACCACCTTCATAATAACGATATTGGTGGATAAAACTCTTATTTGAATTAACATAATAGAATGTTGTAAATGAATTCGTTTCTTCTTTGGCAAGTATTTCACCAGTTTCAAGGTTCTTACCTGCTACATAGGCATAATCATCATTAAATGGTATTTTGTACCATAAATGTCCATCATTTTCAATCTTCTCAACGAAAGCAATACTAGTACCACTTTTAATTGTAGATATTTGGTTAGTATTTCCATCAGTTCTTTCTGGACTTGTTCTTACTCTTAATGAAGTTTTAGTTATTATTGTGTTAATATTTAGTTGAGATATTGGAACAATATTAACATATGTTGAACTCATCCAACCAGATGCTCCACTTATTTTTATTTTAGATGTTCCATAAGTTGGACTTCCATCAATAAATGCTCCATCTACACCCCAGTTTCTTGAAAAATATGTATAAGCAGTTTTATTCTTTGTATTTTCATATTTATATATATAACTTGTTCCACCAGTACCTGCAAAATTAGCAACCGCATAACGAGCATTAACAATCTTATCATCTTTAAAAATTGTTGCTACTTTATATGTGGTTGATGGATATTCTCTCATCATTTGTTTTGCTTCAGTATAATCGGATGTACATCCTATATCTTCACTAGTACCATCAGTATTAACTGTCTTTATTGTATAGGTTTTATCGCATGCTAAAGCTTTGGTATTAGATACCATTAAAATCAATGTTAAAATTGTAAGTAGTTTAAGCTTTTTCATACAATCATCCCATTCTCTTTTAATTATACCAAAAAAAAAGAGTTTTATCATTAATGCACAAAAAAAGTTGACATTATTATGTCAACTTATTTACTTTAACATATGATCTTCTTGGTTCAGGTGCTAAACCACTATATAAATCAACTATATTTCGACCAGTTAATTCGATATTTGTTCTATCTGGTCTATTAAGACTATTTGCTAAGTCTCTACCTATAGTCATATAGTAAGAATCTTCATCTTCTTGTTCAACAAGTAAGAAGTTATTACCATCTCTAATAGGATCTTCTGATGATACAAATGCATCACCCTTAATTTCATATAATCCTTGAACCATTTGGAACATTTCTCCAGATTCAGAAGTTATTCTTAATGACATACCTTCAAAATCTTTTCTTGCAGGTCCTTCTACAACTTCATCATGATAAAGAGTAAAATTAATCTTGCCTTTTTTACCTCTGGAAACAACTAATTGATTTCCATAGATATCAATGCAGCTCAAATGTGGACGTCTTATATTTTTTGCAGCATTTGTCATTTTTTCTCCTTCTTTCTTTAGAGGAGAAGTATTATATCATAGCAATTTTATATTTGTCAAGTTTTTTTAAAAATTTTTTTTATTACATCATTAAACGATTTAATAAAGATGTTTTCCTAATATACTCGTTTGTATTATTAATACTATATTTAAAAGCATCTAATTCACCAAGTAATATTAGTTTGCTTTTAGTTCTTGTGACTGCCGTATATATAAGTTTTCGATATAACATCTTATTATATTCCATACTTAATGGCATTATAACAATATCAAATTCACTACCTTGTGATTTATGAACACTTATAATATATGCAAGCTTTATTTTATTAAAATCTTTGGGTAAATATTTAACATAATTACCATCATAATTAACAATTATTTCATTCTTCTTAGATTCGCTTTCAATTGCTGAAATAATTTCACTTATATAACCTATATCTCCATTATAAATAGATTCATCTGGCATATTAATAAGTTGAATTACTTTATCGCCAACACGATACTTAAATTCACCTATTGTGATCTCGCTTTTATCTTCACGTGCTGGATTAAATATTTCTTGCAAATCACGATTTAAATTATCTATTCCATTTATTCCTTTATACATAGGTGCAAGTAATTGCATATTAGTTAAATCAACTTCTTTTTCTTTTAGTTGATTGCAAATATTTTTGATACTTGTCCTGATAGCACCACGAGTACATTCTAGGAAAACATAATCATTTACTTTGGCTAAAACATTATCAGTTATACCACTTTTTATATCATCTGCTAATATTGGAATAAATGATTTCTTGCTTTGGCGATATAAAAGATCTAAAGAAACAGTATTAATTAACTTGGAATCAATTAAATCCTTTAAAACAGTACCTGGTCCTACACTTGGCAACTGATTATAGTCACCAACTAATATAAGTTGGACATCTCTTATTAATCCTTTTAATAGCGAATCAAACAAACTAATATCAATCATACTTGCTTCATCAACAATGACAATTTTACTAAAATCTTTATTGTATTCATTTATTTCAAATGAATTTGATTCTTTATGCCACTTCAAGAATCTATGGATTGTCATAGCAGGAAAATTAGTTGCTTCCCCTAGTCTTTTAGCTGCTCTACCAGTAGGTGCAAGTAATGTTAATTCGCTCATTACTTCTCTATCAGATAAATTGTTTAAGCTTTGATAGAGTTCTACAATTGCTTTAACAATAGTTGTTTTACCAGTACCTGGTCCACCTGTAATAATAGTAATTCCATTAAGTAAACTAGATTTAATTGCTTCTTTTTGTTTATCATTATATTTAATATTATTCATAACCTCAATTTGATCTAAATACATATTAAATTTTTTGTATTTCATTGGACTACTCTTGATTAATTCTTTAATTCTACCAGATATATTAACTTCTGATAAAAATATTTCTTTTAAATAGTATTTTTCTTCATCAATTACAATCTTACCAAGTTTATTAAGATCATTTAAGTATAAAGCAAAATCAGATTCATTGATACCAATATCTAGATATTTCAAAACTTCTTGATAGATTTTCTCGAACTCTAGATATGTGTCACCATTCTTATATGTAATTTCTCTCATAATATGTAAAATGCACGCTTTGATTCTTCTTACATCATCAGTTTTAATATCAAGTTTTTCTCTTAAATTATCAATTCTCATGAATGATATACCATCTAGATCACTTGCAAATTCATATATATTTTCATTCAATTGATCAAGTGTTTTATTACGATAAGTATTATAAATATATAAAGCTTCACTACTATTAAAACCAATATCACACAAATAAATAATCGTTTGATGACTATTTTCATAACTAGTTAAAGTATTATATATAACATCTATTTTTTTGCTACTTATTTTAGGCACCATAAGTAAATTATTCTTGTCTTCAAGAATCAAGTCAATTGTTTTTTCACCTAATGTGTCTACAATCTTAGTAGCTAATTTTTCACCTACTCCTGGAAATAAATCACTTGATAAAAATTCAATTATTCCATCTTTATCTGTTGGTTTAACCTTTTCACTTTCCTTAACATTGAATTGAATTCCGTATCTCGGGTGATCTACCACTTCTCCATATAAAGTGTAATTATCGTTTTCATTTAAATCATAAAAATAACCAGTTATGGTTATTGTATGATTAACAAACTCTTTCATTTCTTCAATGTTGGTTTCATTAATTCTAAATATTCCAATAACATAACCTTTATCAGATCTAAATATATCATTTTTATATTTACCCTTTATATATGGATTCATTTTATCACCTATTTAATTATATCATACATCTGTTCGTGAGCAAATAAAAAGATTGCAAATTGCAATCAACTAAATAAATTTGTTTTATAATCAATCAATCTTTTTATACAATCAACAATTGCATCATCTTTTGTTGCTATTTTAACGATCAATTCAATTAAGTATGGAAGTAAAAATACTATTACACCAACAACTATCTTTTTAATTAATAATTGTTGTGCTTTTTTGACATCGTCTTCTTTTTTAGCAACAATTGCTTTGCCCATATCAAACATACCAACAATTATAAGTAGGATTGGAATTCCAATACGGAATCCAATATATATAATTGAAACAAAATACCCAACAAAATCAGGTAAATTTGTGTTGACACAAGTTATATCAAGAAACATAAATATCACCAAAATCATTATAACAAAAGACAAAAAAAAGTCAATTTACATTGACTTTATTTTTAATATTATTAAGGTGAAGTACAACCAGTGGTTTCCCCGCTGAGCAATTTGTCTACGCAAGTCCATACATCGCCATCAGTTCCTTCTTCACTTACTACGCTGAATAATAATCCAACCATAGAAACAATTAAGAATACCAATGCTGCTGCTACGGCTTTTCTTACGAGCAAATTCTGAGCTTTTTTAATTTCATCTTCCTTTTGTTGAGTAATGGCCTTACCCATATCAAACATACCTACGATAATTAAAATTACTGGTACAGCTATTCTTATTGCATTATATATTATATGAATAATCTTAACAATTTGTTGGGGAATACCATTTATACCACCAAATGCGTTGTCACAATAGTGACACATTTCCATCAAAAAACCCATTATTTCACCACCTATATTTTATTGACAAGCGCTCCAATAGCCACCTGAACATGTTTGAGTTCCAGCACTACTATCAGCTTTTGTACAAGCTTGAGTACTACCATCAGGAGTACATGGAGTAAGTGCAGAACTATTGCCTTTAAGTAAGTCATCTACACATGCCCATATAGTAGTCTTGTCACTACTTCCATTTGAAACCACTCCAAATAGCATACTTACAATCGAAAACATCAAGAACACTAATACAGCTGCTACAGCTTTTCTTACAAGTAACGATTGTGCCTTTTTAATTTCGTCTTCTTTTTGTTGAGTGATAGCTTTACCCATATCAAACATACCAACGATAATTAAAATTATTGGAACACCTATTCTAATACCATTGTAGATCAAATGAATGATGTCAACTAATTGATCAGGAATAATTGTTCCATTACAATTGACACCTTCAACCAAAAAACTAATTGGCATCATATGCATCTCCTATTTCTATATCTTAGCTACATTTCCAAACTTCGTCGTCGCCACTACCAGATTTTGTCCAAGAACCTTTTTCTCCTGATGCTCCATCACCTTTTAAGCATTCGTCACCAGCCGCTGGTTCATTTAAAATAACTTTAACGCAAGCCCAATTTGAAGTATCTTTCATATTCATAACGCTCATTAATAATTGAACCATTTGGAACATTAAGAATACTACAAGTGCAGCAATTGCTTTCTTAACTAATTGACTTTGAGCTTTTTTAATCTCATCTTCATTTTGTTTAGTAATTGCCTTACCCATTTCAAACATACCTACGATAATTAAAATTACTGGAACACCAATTTTGATACCATTGAAAATAAAACGAATAATACCAACGATTGAACCACCAATTTCAACGTCACCACAAGAAACACCTGCAGCTAAAAAATTAATTAAATTCATAACTTTACTCTCCTCCTATAATTAATTCTATCATAAGTTAATTATATATCATTTGACACTTTTAGTCAATTGTCTTTACGAAATAATTGTATAACAAATCCAGTTACTCCAATTATAAGTAAAAACACTCCATATTTAAGATAAGTATTGATTATATTGTATCCATACATCTTAATAAAATATGATAATGAATTGTTGTAATAATAGAAATTTTTGAGTACATCTCGTAATGTAATAATCACTTTAGGCATCATGAATACTACCCCAGAAACAATAAATGAATTATATACATCGATTTCTTTTATGTATTTAGCAATTAATACTATTACAACTACTAAAGATATAAATGCTAATCCCTTGGAACTATCTTTAAAAGGTAATAATTTAATTGCTTGATCAAATTTATCAGTCCTAAATAAGTTATTGTAATATACATCTGCCAATGTATTAACTAATGATTTTACATTCTCATCCTTTTGATTCTTAAAGTTTTTAATGACACTATTATAGAATTCTTTTTTAATACTATTATTACCTTTAATGTAGTAATTATCAAGAATAGTTTTAACATCTTTTTTAATTTGATCTTTAGTTACATATTTATTATAGATATAAGCTAAATCTTTATTTGGTAGTTCAAGTTCTAGTTTTTCCATAATATCTTTATAGGCATAATCATAATAACTCATTTCATCTAATTGTCTTAAAATTTCTTTTTCCGATAAAACTTTAGAATAAAGCATTAATGTAAATGAAACTATAATTAAAATACTTATTACTGAAGTAATTAATATCTTCTTTATCATTTAGACCACGCCTCCTCTACTAAATTAGCATAAAGGACGTATCTTTTATTTGAATAAACAATTTCATCAAATGGATAACAAGTATATAGAATTAATGTTTTATCATTTTTTTCTAATGATGAATATTTATCAGCATCTAAGATATCAATTTTACTGAGTACATATTTGAATTTTCCATAGTTTGTTTCTATTTCTATATTAGTACCCACTGTTATATTTTTTAAACTATTTAAGTACAATTTAGAATTGTGCCCACTTAATATGACAGTACCCTTAAATCCTGGGAATGAGCCTGTAAATCCTATCCCCTTTTTTAATACTGCTTTCGAATCTCCATAATATATTGGTAAATTAATATTCAAGTCTTTTATTTTTAGTTTTGCAAATTCACTTTCATGTGAAGGATATTTAATAATTTTTTTATTATTAACTTCCATTTTTACAATACTAGTATTTCCTTTATAACTCATTGATTTTAACAAATTATAGATGTCATATGATAATGAACCAAATTTGAAGTAAAAGATATTACCAACTAATAATAGTGCAAATCCAATTATAAATATATTACTTAATAATTTTCTCTTTTTAAATATAAATATTGCTATAAATACAGCAACTAAACTAAGTGGTAATAAATACTTTAAATAAACAAAGAATGTTTGAAATCCAACATAATTAAATGTTGTTCTAGATAGAGTTACTCTATCTAAATATTCACCATTTTCATATATTTCAATACTTTTATCACTATTATATTTTACTGTTGTTTCAGTGTTTCCTAAATCTGGAGACTTAATTATTAACTTAGAACTCTCATAAAAATAGTTATAGAGTTGACTTTTTTGAGATGACGAAATCCTATCTAGGTCTTCAACACTACATAGGTTTTCTTTTTTAACAATATTTAAAGCTGTGGTTAAATTCTTATATATCGTATCAATTGAAGTTTGATCAACATCTTTAGCTTTTAAAAGTCTTGAATAAAGCTTAAAGTAACGATTGTATAATACCTCAGTTTCAGCATCACACATCTTTTGGCTTTCAACTTCAACTAAATTGATTATCTCCTCTTTTGTATGCGCAGATACAAAAAAAGGAAATAATAGAAACAAGAATATAACTATTAACTTCTTTCTCATTCATTCCCTCTTATCCTATCAAAAAATGAAAGTTTTTCTTTAAAATTAATTTCAATATCTTCGCCTGTTAAGATCTTTTCGGCATTTGATACAAATATCTTCTCAGCATATTTCCTATCAGTCATACTTGCAACTCTTCTTCTTGCATCTTTGACTTTTTTGTAATATTTTTGTTCTGATCTATGAATATCACTTGCCATAAAAGTATAACAACGATGTTTTAATATTTTAATAAATGCTTCTTTAGTGTGTTTACCATATGTATCATAAAGTGACATATAATTTCCTTGGAAATATATTCCTTGTCTACACATATCTAGAAGTTTATTAAAATCTGTTCTAAAATAAGCATATCTTTCAGGATGAGCAATTACTATTTTATAACCCATATCTCTTAATCTGAAAAGATAATCTTCTAAATCTAAATATTCGTTATATATTGGTAATTCAATAAGTAAATACTTTGAATCCCCTAAAGGTGATATTTCATCTTTATCAATGTATTCAGCAATATTATGATTAATATATATTTCATTACCCATATATAATTCAATCTTACCTATAAATCTACTTTGCAATTCTTCTAGAATTTCCCTTTTTCGACTGTTTGGACATACATATTTAGATTCTTCAATATAATGGGGAGTAACAAATATCTTTCTTACTCCTTTTTTATATGCACTTTCAAGTATTTTTACACTATCTTCTAATGTCTTTGAACCATCATCAATCCCATATAATATATGAGCATGAACATCTATCATGAATAATATTTTCCATAATACTTGTTAGCATAAACACTACCGTCAGTTGCAACACGATTGAATACAACCCCAGCAACATTTGCGCCAACATTTAAAAGTGATTTTTTAGTATTTTGTAAAAGTTCTAATGGTGTCATTTTAGAAGCAGCTACTATTACTGTCTTATCAACAAGTTTTGACATAATTAATGAATCTGTAAGACCTGTTACTGGAACACAGTCATAGATAATGATGTCAAAGTGCTCTTTGAATATTTCCATCAATTTTTCATTCTTAGAACTTGCTAATAATTCAGCTGGATTAGGTGGTACTGCACCCATTGGTATAATTGAAAGATTTTTAATTTCAGTTTTTTGAATATATTGTTCATAATCTCTAATATCTGAGATTAATAAATTTGAAAATCCATCATGATTTGAAACATTAAACACTTTGTGTAAACGTCCACGACGCATATCACAGTCAATAAGCAAAACTTTTTCCCCAGCTTGAGCAAAAGCACACGCAAGATTTGATGATATAAAACTTTTACCCTCTCCTTGCATTGAACTAACAACTGCAATTGTTTTTAATTCTTCATCAACTGTTGAAAATTGTAAATTTGTTCTTAATGTTCTAAAACCTTCACTGATTAAAGATTTTGGTGAAGAAGCAACAACTAAATCATTTGTCATTTACGTGCCTCCTTCCTGATTGGAATAATTCCTAAGACTGGTAATCCTACCTTTTCTTCAATTTCCTCTTTTGTCTTTAATGTTGTATCAAAATAGTAAATAACAAATACTACTGCACAACCTAAAACAAAACCGATTAACAAGTAAATAATCACTTGTTTTACTAAATTGATATTGTAAGGTGCATCGCTTACTTCAGCCTTATCAATAATATTTACATTTTGTATTTGATAAATTGTGACAATTACATCGCAGAAGGTATTAGCAACTTCATTCGCGATTTTTGATGCTGTTTCAGGGTCAGCATTGGTTACAGTAACAGATATAATTTCAGTATTAGATACTGAATCTACTGTGATCATTTTCTTTAATTGATCGTATTCATATTCTAAATTTAATTTCTTAATAACTTGATTTAATACTTTTTTACTAGTAATTATTTCACGATATGTTGAAACTAATTTTTGGTTTAATGTTATATCAGCAGTTAGTCCTGTTGATACATTAGTACTTGAATCAAATGTTGTAACATTGGCAAGTAATAAAGTCGTTTTTGACTTATACATTGGTGTTTGAATGAATAATGAATACATTGAACCAATTAACCCACAAAAAATAGTAATTAGTATAATTATTAAAATTTTGCTAATAAAATATTTTAATAAATCTGTTAAATTAATTTCTTCCATAAAATCCCTCACAAACATTATATAACAGGCATTATCTTTTTTCAATAAAAAAAGATAAACAAATGTCTATCTTTTTTAGATTATTAAATTTGTTTTTTATCGCGCATTGTAATCATGTAAATAGTCTCAGCAAGTGTAACAATTACAAGAGCTATTGCTAAGAATTTCCAAATAGTATCGCCATCTTTACATTCTTCACATACTTGACACTCTTCACATTCTTTTTGTGCTTCCTTGCGATTTATAGTAACACGATATACTTTTTTATTTCCATCTTTATCTTTTACAGTGATTTCATAAACGTTCTCGCCATCTTTTAATTCGCTAGGTCCAGTCATATTTTTAGTTGAAGCAGAATCTTCTAATGTTGAATTGATTTCAACTGTTTTAACATCATTTTCAACATTTAATATGTATTCTGTTTTATCTGGACTAAATCCAATATTATACCCTTTAACTTCTAAAGTTTTTAGATTAACAGCTGTATTTGTAGCTACCTCTTTAGTTGGAACAGTTACATTGATAGTATATACTCTCTTTGCTCCTGATTCAGCTGTTACAGTAACTGTAATCTTATTTGTTCCTTCAACTAGTGTTGGTGAACTTACTTTTACAGTTGCTTTTTCATCTTCTGCAACATAATTTACTTTTAATGCTGATCCTGGTTCATTTACTTTAATTGAATAAGTTGTTGTATCTTTATCAAATGCTATTGTATAACCAGTAACTTCTAATGAACTTAAGTAGTTATTTGTTGACTTTGGTTCACCTACAGTTAATGTAGTTGTATAGTTAGCACATGTTTCATCATCAAGTACATCATTTTGTAATGTTGAAAGATATACTTTCTTCAATGTTAATGTTGCTGTAGCACCAGGTGTAGCTGTTGATTTTGCTTTAACATAAATCTTAGCAGCTGTTCCTTTATTTGGAATAAATTTTGAAAGGCTACCTGTATATACTAAGAAATTATTTGAACCTGTTTCAAGTTTATATGAAGAAGTTGTTTTCTTAATTAAAACTTCAAAATCATCACCATCTACAGTTATTACTGCTTGGGCGCCGTTTATTTTGTTACTAGAAGAAACTACAACTGGTAAAGTAACTGTTTCTCCAGGTGAAATTGTCTTTGTACCACTTAAACTAATAGTTCCAGCTTTAATTGCAAATGGTAAAAGTAAAATTAATAATAAAGCTATTTTTTTCATATTATTCATCTCCTTCTAATGCTCTTATAGCAATCATATTAACATCTGTTACAGTAACAACATTGTTATTGTTGATATCTGCTGCCATTTCTTGATATTCACTTAGTTCTAATGAATCAAGTGCATAATAAGCAGACATTGCTACATCAGTTACTGTTATAGCACCGTTGTTATTAACATCACCTTTAACAATTACATGGTATTCTTTTTGAGTAGTATTGTTGTCAGTAACACTTACTACTGCACCATTTGGAACATTTTCATAATTTCCTAGACCGAATACTAATGTTCCTAAGTTGTTAGCTAATTCAATTTGATTTTTAAATTCATTGATACCAAATAATTTGTTTAATATTAATAATTCTTTAGAACGATTAATGCTTACTTTAGTATCATGATTTTCAACTAATTCGATATCATAGTCACCTAATATTAAGTGATCTCTTAAATATTCAATTGCATTTAAGAATTCAGTTGTTCCTCTTTCTAAAATTGAATTGAGTTTTGTTTTAACTGATTCAATATCTAATTCACCGATTACTTCATTTACTGCAGCTACGAATTTATCATTTACTTCAGTAACTTGATCAATCTTATCATAGATAATTTCATTCTTTTCAGTATCCGTTTTATTGCTTTCAGTTAAATCTGTTACATATGTTTCAAGTTTAGTCCACCTATCAGCTATAAAAGTATTAATAGGATCATTTAAGGCTGTTTCTACATCATTTAATAATTTATTAAAGTCTTCACGGAATTTCTTTTTAATTGTTACATTAAATAGTCCTTCTGAACCACCTAATGTTTCAAATACTTCAGCATATGCATCTAATGAATTCATATACTTAGTAGATAATGCTGCCATTAGTGAAGCCAATTCTTTGTATTCATCAATTAAATTATCAAGTTCACTACTTTTAACATTAGTTTTGTTATTTAATTCATTTTGGCTTACTTTTACAATTACATTACCTAACTCTTCAACTGTGCTAGATATTGTTGGCTTTACAGCATTGAATGAATTCTTTATTTGTGTTAACAAATCAAATGAGCATTCAATTCCTTCAGTCGTTCCTGTATCCATATTTAATGCTGCTCGATTATTTCTTACAAAATTAATCAAATCTTGTTTTAAACTATAATATTGATTAATCTTGCTAGCCACCCCAATACTAGTTAAATTTGGATCATTTACAGCATTTTCAAGTAATGCAAATGCAGCACTATAATTATCTGCGTGTAAATTTGTGCTTATTTGTTTTAGAGTATCAACATCTAAAGCATTAGCTACTTTTGTTTGATTATTACTTAGATAGTTTTTGAAATTAGTTAAGGCTGTATTTAATTCAGCTGTTTCACTATTAACTCTAGCTATCATATCGTCAGTATCAGTTCTTAAAGATGCGCTTACTGCTGGTATATAAAGAAGTAAACTAATCATTAAGATTCGGAAAATTTTTCGCATTTTTATCATCTTCTTTCTATTATTTCAATTCCTACTGAGGCCATAAATCCATCGACGTAACTTGCCATAAATTACAATTACCTACACGATCACAAAGTGAATTTTCTTTAAGGTAAAAGTATGTTGTATTATATACACCATAAGAACTAATATTTACTGTATATGAATTAGTTTTGGTGCATTTACCATCATTACATGTTGTAATTGCTTCATTAGCATTATTTATAACACTATTAACATCTATCCTATTTTTATCTCCAGTTTCTTCCATCATATAGAATCTATCTCTAGATATACTTGTAGTTTCAAATATATCTTCATTACCTTCATAGTATTCATATGTACATTTAAATTTAAAATTGATTGAAATTGGAGGATTAAAATTAGTTGTTGTTATTGTATAACCATTATTACCATATGTAATATATGGTCCATTTATGAGTTCTAAAGTTCTACAAGCATTTAGACTCCCACAACGTGGAAATTCGCATGTAGGTTTAGCTGTTTGAATAATTACATAAGCAGCTGTTACTAAACCACTCTTGTTGTCTGAGCGGTCGAGTGCTGCGAGTTTAATTTCATACTTGCCATCACCGCTTAATATATTGTCATTGAATACTTGACCATTTACATATACTTCGTAACTTGCTACTCCACTACCATCATCAGTAGCCCCAGATGGATTTGTTAATGAAACAGTTCCACCTGAATAATAGTATCGTACTCCATTTTTAGTAGTGTCTGTAAGTAATCCAGTATCAGCAGCAACATATATTGAACCACCATTTCTAAATTCTGGTGCCGTTTTATCAATATTTGTTACTTTGTATATCATAAAGTCTTCAGTACCAGTATTTTTACATCTAATACCTAATTTATAATTACCATTATCAGTTACAACTTTTGTAGTTGTATCATTCCAGAAGTTTCCACCATCGGTTGTATATAAATACCCACCACAGTTTTCTCCCGAATAAAGTGGGACAATTTTCAATGTGACATTCTCATTAGTCCAATCAACTTTATCTACTTCTACTCCAACTATTAAGCTTTTATTTTTTGATAAAACTGTAACAGTTACCAACATTGTAGATGTATTACCAGATGAGTCGCTTGCTGAATAAATTATTTCATAAGTACCTGGTGTAGTTGTTCCATTATATTCATCTTTTGTTTTAGTACAACTTATATTTGTAGATAAATTGTCACTTGCAGAGCAACTAAAACTTGCGGTTTCACCTTCAACTACCCTTACTGAAAAAGGTTTATTATATGTGGTACCTTTGTGACTCACATATATTTGAGGTGGTGTTTTATCTTGAACAACAATTGTTCTTGTCATCGTTGATGAAAAACTTTCATCACGAACTGCATATGTTTCTTTAAAAGTGCCAACCTTTGAATATTTATTACCACTTATAGCAGTTAAATAATCACCTGCAATCGTTAAATCATAATAACAGTTGGTTGCATTTGATGTTGCACTACCAACACGTTTAGTACAAGTTAATTCATTTCTTTTTACAGTGATGCCTTGATCATTATGTTCTTCACCCAATTTAACATACATTGGTGAATCTCCATTAATAGTAACTGAAACATCCAAATCACAAGAGTAATTTTCCATCTTTGTCTCACCATCAAAGTTGAATTCAAACTCACCATCACTGTTTTTAGTTATTTTAACAATTAAACTATTATCGAATGGCTCTTCTGTCCTTGGGTTCTTTAAATCATTTTCTAATAAACTTGATCGTTTTAAATCGCACAAGGTTATTTCATTATTATCAGAAAGAGTATTAGCATTCTCAACTGCATAAGTACGACTAGCATCAAGAATACTTGTTATTTGTAATTGATATAGTCTCTCAGTTGAGCCTCTGACTATTCCTGTTATTGAAAAAACTGCAATAATACCAAGAGTAATCATGATAATGATAACAGTCATCATCTCAACTAATGTAAATCCGTTTTTTCGCATAAGCCACCTATTCTATTCTATTAATATATTAACACAAAAATATGTAAAAATAAATAAAAAAATATAAGATAAAATTAAAAATTTGTTTTATCTTATATTTCTATTTTATTTTGATTGAAGTATCATCCAATCAACAGTATCAGTCTTCAAATAAACTTCATGTTGAATATGCAAGTGACCAATATCTTTAATTGGAAAATACTTAATATTAACACCATTTTCTTTTAAATAAGCAGTGTCTGGTTCATTCTTTTTATGATTACCATCAGCAGTACCCGTAAATACTGCTATTTTGATATCTTTCATCTTTGTGTAATCTTTATTAATCCAAGTTGGTGCAAGAGCAACAGCAACTGAGAAAATTCCTGGATACTCAGTAATAAAGTCAAATATTGCGGCTCCACCTAATGAAAAACCTGTTATTGATATTCTCTTAGTATCGATATTATAGTTCTTAACTATTTCATCAATAAGACCTTTTAGATCAGCGAAGCATGATTTCCAACCACCATTATTTTCACCACGACATTGTGGTGCAATATAAATAGCATTAGATCTAAATCTTCCTGTTCGCATTTGTCCTGTAAATATTTTTTTGTTTTCACCATGTAAGTCAATAGTGTTATTGATGTTGCCTCCAAATCCACTTACTTCATGTAAATATACAACAAGTGGATTTTTTTTGCTTAAATCAAGATTATCAGGATAATAAATTATATAGTTCATTCTTCCTGCATATCTCATGCTTTGATTATAGTTTTTATGAGAATATGTATTGTAATCTTGTTTTATTGAAACTGGCCATGTATCTTCAACTGTAAGGCAACTTATCATCTCATAGTTACCTGCTTTATCATAGACAGTGACAACCACATTACGAGCAACTTCATTTACGGTATAACTACTTGAAGTTAAATCTTTTTTATTACCATTATAGTTATAACTATACTTACTAATTCCATTTTCATCTTTAGCTGTAACTACTATAGTTGTTTTATTAGACACTATTGTTGCTTTACAACTACCTGTTGGTTTCTTTTTATCGATGTTTTTAATTTCAACGCTTTTTTCTATTATTTGACCATCTTTTCTTTTTATTTGGAAGATATATTCGTCATTAGTTGCTACTTTATAAGTAAATTTACTATTTCTAACAACATTACCTTCTGGATCTAAGATAAAATCAAATCCTGAGCCAGTAGCAGTTATAGTGATTGAGACTTCTTTATTTGTTAAGTCTTTTGGACTATATTCAACAGTAACTTTTAAATCTTTCAAATCTGCTATTACATTTACGGTTCTGACTTCTTCAACAGTTTTTCCACTACTATTTGAAACTCTATATTTAATTGTATAAGTTCCAACCACTTTTGAATTAACCGTACCATCTACTGTTACTGTACTAGTTAAGTCGCCATCTTTTGTATCAGATGCTTCATATCCTGGATCTTGATATTTTTCACCCTGAATAATTGAGACTTCTTTATTACCTTTTAATTTTAATGTTAGTGTTGATTCTGTAGGTGTTGGCGTAACTGGTTTTTCATTATTATCAGTTGGCAACAATAGTAATACTACAACTATTACTATTAGTAATATCAATATGAAAATAATATATTTAGAAATAAAATCTTTTATTTTTTCCATATACTCACCTACTATATAAATTATAACATAAAAAGAGGTTTTTAGAACCTCTTATTTTCTTGTTTGTGCAATCATCCATTCAATTAAATTGTACTCATTGAACGCCGGTGGTTGAGCAGCATGACCTTTTCCTTCAAGAGGATAAAATCTTGCTTCAACTCCGGCTGCTTGTAATTTTGTAACTGTGTTTTTACTTGAACTATAAAGTCCATCATTAGTACCTGTAAATACTGCTATTTTTACACCCTTCATAGCTGCATAGTTACTAGATCCACCTGCTGGTGCTAATGGTGCAGCAGCGGCAAAGAAACCCGGCCATTTTGCAAGCGCATCATATACAGCTCCGCCTCCTAAAGAATGGCCTGTTATTGATATTCTATTTGGATCAATATTATACTTTTTGACTGTTTCATCAATTAATCCTTTTAAGTCATTAAAGCAGTCGTTTTTCCAACTTTTACTGCTTGAACTACATTGTGGACATAAGAATACAGCTCTTTGTTGAAATTTACCATCTCGCATGTTATTTGCAAATGCTGTATTTGAGTTAAATGATCCACCAATATGTGTACCGAATTCACCTGATCCATGTAAAAATATTACTAAGGCATTTTTATCATTTAAATTAAGATCATTTGGATAATAAAACAAATAATTAAGTCTTCCATATTTACGTGTTTGATCATAATACTTTGCAGATGTTTGAACATAATTTTGATTTTGCTTAATTGGCCAGGTATTATCAACAGTAATGCAACTAACTACTTCATAGTTACCAGCTTTATCATATATTGTTACAGATGTATTTCGAACAGCCCCTGAAATAGTATATGTATTAGATGTTGAATCGTATTTTTTGCTATTCAAATTGTAACTATATTTACTAATTCCATTTTCATCTTTAGCAGTTACTACAATAACTGATTTTTCAAGTGTAACTGTATCTTTACAACTTCCTGTTGGTTTCTTTTTATCGATGTTTTTTACTTCAATACTTTTTTCGATGACATTTCCATCTTTTCTTTTTATTGAAAATACATATTCATCATTATAAGTTGCTTTATACACTAATTTATTTTCTTTTACTATATTTCCTTCTGGATCTAAGATAAAATCAAATCCATCTCCTGTTGCCGTAAGAGTTATTTCAACTTCAGTATTTGTTAAATCTTTCGGGCTATAATCAATATCAACAGTTAAATCTTTGTTGTCGGCAATTACATTTACAGTTCTGGTTGCTTCTGCTTTTTTCCCTGTACTATTCGTTACATAATACTTAATTGTGTAAGTCCCAATTACATTTGAATTGACACTACCTTCAACTGATACTCGACTAGTTAAATCTCCTTCTTTTGAATCATAAGCTGTATATCCTGGATCTTGATAAGTTTCACCCTTTATAACTGAAACTTCCATATTCCCTTTTAATGTTATAGTTAATATTGATTCTGTAGGCGTAGGTTTTTGCTCTTCTTTTTCTGGTAATAAAAGTATAACTATTACTATTACAATTAAAAAAGCAAGAATAAAAACAATATATCTAGAAATAAAGTCTTTAATTGTATCTAAAATACTCCCATTTTCCATATACTCACCTACTATAAAAATTATAACATAAAAAGAGGTTTTTAAAACCTCCTATTTACATTAATTTAAGGATTGTCCAATCATCCATTCAATTGCATTACTTTCATTAAATACTTTAGGTTGAACATTATGTCCCATACCTTCAAGAGTATATAATTTTGCTTGAATACCTAATTGCTGCATCTTATTGACATCATTCTTGCTATAACCATAAAGACTATCTTTAGTGCCTGTAAATACAGCAATTCTTATATTTTTAATACCACTAAATGAAGCTGATACATTTGCTGGTGCAAGTAATACTGCAGCCGAGAAAAAATTCGGCCATTTAACTATTGCATCAACAGTTGCTCCGCCACCCATTGAGTGTCCACATATAGATATTCTTTTAGAATCAATGTTATATTTTCTAACAGTTTCATCAATTAAACCTTTTAGATTATCAAAGCAATCATTTCTCCAACTTTTATTCTTTGAAGTACATTGAGGAGCTAAGAAAACTGCTTTTTGGTTAAATTTACCATCACGCATATTATTTACAAATGCTGTATTCGAATTGAATGAGCCATCAATACTTGTACCAAATTCACCAGAACCATGCAAGTATATTACTAATGGATTTTTCTTTGTTAAATCTAGATCGTTTGGATAATAAATAATGTAATTCATATTATTATATTTTTGACTTTTATCATAGTGTTTAGGTGTTGTTGCAACATAGTTTTGATTACCCATTACTGGCCATGTATTATCAGTTGTAATACAACTTACTATTTCATAATTACTTGCTTTATCATATATTGTTACAGATACATTTCTAATAGTTCCACTTGCTGTATATGAGTTAGATGTTGAATCATATTTTTTATCGTTTAAATTATAACTAAATTTGCTAATCCCATTTTCATCATTTGCTGTTACACTTATAGTTGTTTTATCACCAGTGAGTGTACTTTTACAACTTCCTGTCGGTTTCTTTTTATCAATATTTTTAATTTCAACACTTTTTTCAATAATGGTTCCATCTTTTCGTTTTACTGAGAACAAATATTCACCATTATTAGTTACTTTATAAGTGTATTTGTTCTCTTTATGGACGCTACCATCTGGATCAAGAATAAAATCATATCCTGAACCAGTAGCATTTATAGTAATTGAGACTTCTTTATTTGTTAAGTCTTTTGGGCTATAGTCTATACTTACTTTCATGTCTTTCAGATCAGCTATTACTTTAACTGTTCTTGTTGTTTCTGCGACTTTTCCAGTACTATTTGAAACACTGTATTTAATAATGTAACTATCAACTATATTCGTATTAACATTACCTTCAACAATTACTCGGCTAGTTAAATCTCCTTCTTTTGAATCAAACGCTGTGTAACCTGGTTCTTGATAAATTTCCCCTTTTATAATTGCAATCTCTTTATTACCTTTTAATGTTAATGTTAGTGTCGATTCTGTAGGTGTTGGCATTGGTTTTTCTTCATTATTAGTTGGTAATAATAGTAATACTGCAACTATTACTATCAATAATATCAATATGAAAATACTATATCTAGAAATAAAATCTTTTATTTTTTCCATATACTCACCTACTATATAAATTATAACATAAAAAGAGGTTTTTAGAACCTCTTATTTCCTCGATTGGGCAATCAACCATTCAACTACATTATATTGCTCATATGCAACTTGAGTAATTTGGTCATGTGTTATTCCATTTTCAATATATAGTTTTAAATTAACTCCCTTATTTTGTAAAGATTTTACGTTGGAAGTCCCACGATCATAATTATGATCTTTTGTACCATAAAATACGACCATTTTAAGATTTTTCAAGTTTTCTAAATTATAAGAACTAGGTGCTCCTGCTGCAACTGCTGCTGCTGAGAATTTATTTGGATATACTGAAGCAATATAGTAAACACCTGCTCCACCATTAGAGTGTCCAGTTATGGATATTCTATTAGTATCAACATTATATTTGCTTACAATATAATCTATTAAACTAAATAATTTTTTAGAACACCCCACCCAGTTTCCTTTACCATCCGGATTACAACTCGGAGCTAGGAATATTGCTCCATCAAAACGTCCTTCTTTCATATATTTACCAAAAGTAGTATTTGAAACCGCATTTGCATTAGTAGGACCATATCCATGCAAAAATATAACTAATGGATTTTTCTTATTTAAATCAAGATTATCTGGATAATATAAATTGTATTCCATTCCTTCATCTTTTAAAGACTGGTAGTAGTGTTTTGGTGTATTTGCAGCTCTAAGAGTTTCTGTTTTAACTGGCCAACTATTATCTTTTGTTATACAAGTAATCATTTCATAATTTCCAGCTTTATCATACACAGTTACAACTACATTACGAGCTATTTCATTTACTGAATATGTATTAGATGTTAAATCTTTCTTTTTATTATTAAATGTGTAACTATAATTTTTAATACCACTTTCATCACTAGCTGTAACTGTTATATCAGTTTTTTGATCATTAACGACATTTTTACAACTACCTGTTGGTTTCTTTTTATCAATGTTTTTAATTTCTACATTTTTTTCAATAACAGTTCCATCTTTTCTTTTTATAGAAAATAGATATTCATTATTAGAAGTTGCTTTATAATTATAAATATTTTCTTTGCTAACATTACCATCTGGATCAAGTATAAAATCAAATCCATCACCAGATGTTTTTAATGTGATTGTAACATCCTCATTAGTTAAATCTTTAGGACTATAATCAACATTAATTGTTAGATCGGTAAAATTAGCAATTACATTTACAATTCTTGTTACTTCAGCAACATTTCCATTACTATTGACAACACGATATTTAATTTTGTAAGTTCCAATTACATTTGAATTAACACTGCCTTCGACAATTACTCGGCTAGTTAAATCTCCTTCTTTTGAATCAGTTGCTATATAACCCGGATCTTGATAAGTTTCTCCTTTTACGATTGAAACTTCTGTATTACCTTTTAGTGTTAATGTGAGTATTGGAGTTGTTACTACTGGTTTTTTCTCTTCTTTTGGTAAAAGGAGTATAAGTGAAACAAGTATTATTAGAAAAACAAGTATAAAAATAATATATCTATAAATAAAATCTTTTACCTTTTCCATATACTCACCTACTATAAAAATTATAACACAAAAAGAGGTTTTTAAAACCTCTTTTTAATATTATCTTGACTGTCTAATCATCCAATCAATTGCATCTGTTCCGTTATATACATCTGAGGTAATTGCATGATATTTACCTTGTAAAGGAATAAATTCAATATTACCACCAGCATTTTTAACTTCTTGCGCGCTTGCTTGGCCTTTGCTATATGCAACATTCGAGTCATTAGTACCATGATAATGTCTCATTGGTGTTGATGTTAAATTACTGACATTTCCATCTTTATTTCGACCAGACACAACAACTCCGGCTGAGAACATAGTTGGATTCTGACCAATGATTGTATAAACACCTATCCCACCAGAACTATGTCCAGTTATTGATATTCTTCTAGTATCAATATTATATGTGCTAACAATCATATTAATTAAACTCTTAAGCGTTGGTATATAACTATTCCAATAACTACCCCCAGATCTTTGTGGAGCTAGATAAACAGCATTTTTAAATTTACCTGACTTCATGTTTTTAACAAATACCAATCCTGAAAGTCTGCTTACACTTGTTCCAACTTCACCATCACCATGTAAGAATATAACTAATGGATTTTTGTTGCTTAAGTTCAGATTGTCTGGATAATAAACAATATAATTCATACCATTATATTTTAATTCTTGATAGTGTTTAGCTGTACTTGGTGGATCACTCGGAGTTGGTGTAGGTGTCGGAGTCGGCGTTGGAGTTGGGGTTGGAGGAGTTGTTTTATCCTCAACCACACAACTTATCATTTGATAATTACCAGCGTTGTCATAAACCGTAACAGTCGGTGTTGTTTTAATTGATGAATTAACGGTGTAACTATTAGATGTTGATTCATTTTTATTTGTTCCAACTGTATAACTATATTTTTTAATTCCATTTGCATCATTAGCAGTTACAGATACAACTGTTTTTGCATCATAAACTGTACTCTTACAACTACCTGTTGGTTTGGTTTTATCTATGTTTGTTACATCAATACTTTTTTCAATTACAGTACCATCTTTTTTCTTCAAACTAAATTCATATGTGCCATTTTCGGTAACTTTATAATTTGATTCAGTTAAAGTAATAATATTACCATCTGGATCAAGTATAAAATCAAATCCATCTCCAGTTACTTCTATTTTTATATTAACATCACCATTTGTGATAGCTGTTGTTGATGCTGTTAAGGTAAAATCAGCTGGAGAAGTATTATTGACAATCGTGATATAACGATGAGCTTCAGTCATTTTAGCACTACTATTAGTAACTGTATATTTTAAATCATATTTACCTACTTTTTCAGAATTAACATAACCATCAATACGAACATTTCTAGTTATATCTCCATCATTAGAATCATATGCCTCATATCCTGGTTCTTCATACTTAGTACCCTTAACAAGTACAATTCTTTGTTCACCTTTCAATGAGATGCTTGGATAAGAAGCAAAGTGTTTTTTTGTTATGATTACGATTCTATTACTCTTTAGATATTTACCATTACCTATTCCTTCATATTTTAATAAATACATTCCGACTGTATTTACTACAAGACCAGATGTTTTAACAATGACATCATCATCATTTATATAATAACCTGGTTCATAATAAGCCGTCCCATATCTAACATAATATGGATTAGTTCCACTTAAAGCAATTTGATTTGTTCTAAGTAATTCGAGCATATCTTTGCTTGGAGCATTATCACATACATAAAGTACTTTATAACCATTTGTAGATGCTAATACTAGTCCACTTTCAATACAATTATCTTCCATTTTCATACCAATTTGTTCAAACGAAAGTTCACGTTCAACATTAGTTAAAGAAATATTATTTGCTTTAATATATTTTTTAGCAAGGTTAACTGCCTTTTCATCAGTAGTTCTTACAGGAATAAGTAATATAATCAAAATAATAATGATAAATATTACTAAGACATATAACAAATATTTAGAAGCAAATTTCTTAACTTTATCTAGAATTTGCTCTCTATCTATTCCCTCCATAGTTAACCTCCTTATTCATTTGCATAAAAATAATTTGAAATTGAATTAAATGTAGTTAAAGCATTGTTCTTATAACTTTGATTTTTAAACTTTATTGTTACTACAAATCCATTTGATGTTTTTGGATTATATGTAATATATGATGCATAATTATTGTACATGTCTGATAATTTATATTCACCAAAATAACTTAAGTTAGAAAAGTTACCATATTTAATATATTTTCCATTAATATAATCAAATGCAATAGTTTGATTATTTAAATTGGTATAAACTTTTTCGATATTATCAACTGTCTCTTTTTTAAATATTACAGTATTTTCATATACTCCATCATTAGCTACTGCTGCAACTATTTTAGCAACATCAGTTGCGCTTGATAAATATCCAGCTGCAAAATAAATTGAATTCCCATTTTTAAAATTAGGTTTACTAGATGCATTAACTTTATCTAGGATTACCCTTTTCATATATTCATTAACTGATTCTTTCATTGCAATTTGCATTGTAAAACCGGCAAGTGAATGCTCTCTAGTTAAAGCATCTGCCTGATAATTATAACTTGTTTTACTACCAGGTACTCCACCTTTTTCAAACAATTGATGCGATGTATGATGAAGCATAAATGCTGCTCTGCCATAATTTGAAGACATTGATCCACCAAAATACTCACTTGTTTCATCATTTGGAATCATATGTACCATATTCATATTCATAATAGTACTTGAATGTGTAAGAGTATGTGCAAGTGTTGCTGGATTTTCAACCATTTTTCTACTAGAACTTGTGTGATCTCTAACAGTGCTTTCAACACCCATCATGCTTCTCCAATCAGCTGTACAAGTGCTAAAGTTATAACTATTTAAGTTATACCAATACTTGCTAATGAGGGAGTTCAAATTAATTATATTATCTTCTTGCATTTTAGCTGCAGTTATTCCAAGAATTGTTTTACTTGCTGATGATAAATAAAATGCTGTATTATCATTACATCCTTCAGCATATTTCTCAACGATTTTGCCATTTGAGAAAGTTGCTATTTGAAACATATCATAAGTAGAACTATTAATATATTTTCTAAGTTCACTTATCTTAACATCAAATTTAACAATTTCTTCCTTTTTAATATTTTTAATCTCAATACTTTTTTCAATTACAGTACCATCTTTTTTCTTGATTGAAAAAACATATTCATAATTTTCAGTTACTTTATATTTAAACTCATTTTCACGAATAATATTACCATCTGGATCAAGAATAAAATCAAGTCCATCTCCAGTTACTTTAAGAGTAATTGTTACATTATCTTTAGTTTCTTTTTTTGGTTCATAATCTAGGCTAATATTTAAGTCTTCTATTTTTTCAACAACAGTTACATATCTAACTTCTTCGGCTATTTTGTTGTTGCTATTAGATACACTGTACTTTAAGGTATACTCACCAACTTTTTTAGTATCTAAGTTACTATCAATTATTACTCTACTAGTTAAATCTCCATCTTTAGTATCATAAGCATAGTAACCTTTTTCAATATAACTATCACCTTTAAATAAAGTTATTCTCTTATCTCCATTTAAAACTAATGTTAATTTAGAATCAACTGTTTCTAAATCTTTATTTTCATTATTTGGTAATAATAAAAGAACCAAAACAACGATAATTAAAAGTAGGAATAAATATACTATATATTTAGAAATAAAGTCTTTAATTGTATCTAAAATACTCCCATTGTCCACATACTCACCTACTATAAAAATTATAACATAAAAAAAGAGATTTTAACCTCTTTTTTTCATTTCATTATAACTAACTAAAACATTTTCCATTAAACTTATTGTAGTCATTGGTCCAACACCACCAGGTACTGGAGTTATAAGTCTTGCTTTCTTAGAAACGGAGTCAAAGTCAACATCTCCATATAGCTTACCATCTACTCTGTTAATTCCAACATCAACTACAACTGCACCTTTACGTACATAGTCAGCTGTGATTAATTTGGCTTTTCCAATAGCAACAATCAAGATGTCTGCTTTCTTAGTTACTTTGGCCAAGTCCTTTGTTTTTGAATGACAAACAGTAACAGTTGCATTTTCATTTAAGCAAAGACCAATTAAAGGTTTACCAACTAAATTACTACGTCCGACTATTACAACATGTTTACCTGTAAATTCAACATTGTATTCTTTTAATAATGTGATAATTCCTTTTGGTGTACAAGAAACAAGTGAAGCTTTACTTGTTAATAACTTCCCTGCATTTAATTCAGTAAGACCATCAATATCTTTAGTTGGATTTATCTTATTAATAATTTTATTTGTATCTAAATGCTTAGGAATAGGAAGTTGAACAATAACACCATTTATTCTATCTGAAGCATTTATATATTCTATTTTCTTGATTAATTCTTCTTCGGTAACGTTTTCACCAAATTTAGCATGTTCAAATTCATAACCAATTTCACGAGCAAGTTTTGCTTTTGAATTAACATATATGCTACTTGCAGGATCTTCTCCTACTTGAATTACAACTAAACTTGGTTTAGGATCTAACTTTTCAACCTCTTTTTTTAAATTTTCTTTAATTTTAAGTGATAACTCTTTACCATTCATTATCATAATAATATTCCTCTCATTTCTTTAAATAATCAATTGCTTCATCAAATGTTTTGATGCAAACAAAATTTAGGTCATAATTCTTTTCATTCTTTATTTTTTTGGCCTCTTCACAATTACCTTCTGGAACAAAGAAGACTGATGCACCGGCTTTTGCTGCTGCTTTAAATTTATATTTAAGTCCACCTATTTCACCAATGTTTCCATCGATATCAATTGTTCCTGTTCCGACTATTAATCGTCCTTTTATGATATCTTCTTCTATAAGCGATGAATATATATAAAGTGCATTAGCAAATCCGCCAGATGAACCCATTTCGGAGTTGTTCTTTTTGTATTTTACATCTTGTGATAACTTATACTCATATATTGGAGTTGAATAAATACCTAGTCTTTTTGCTCCTTTATCATCTACGATTTCAGCTTCTCTTGTTTTTTCTTTATTATTACTGATAACCTTTATTTTAACTTTAGTTCCAACTTCTAGAGTATTAATATAATCTGCTATTTCACTACCTGTTTCTATTTTAAGATCATCTACTTGAATAATTTGATCTCCAACTTTTAAATCTGTTTTAGCATATTCTGCTTTGTACATAACATATATTTTAGTTGATAAGATTTCATACTCTTTCCCCGTTTTTTTAAACGCATAGAGGATTGCACTATTAATACCTTGATCCAAAGTAAGTCTTCCCCTTGCCTCTATTTCTTCATCGGTCTCATTGTTATAAACAACTTCATCTTTTTTAATGATGTCACAATCTTTTAAAACAAGTGATAATAAAAGTGTTGGAATAGTTGCCGGTCTTTCAGCAACATATACTAGAGAAATGTCTCCATTTATTTTGTTAGCATTTTCAATATCAAATCTATCATTTAAAGACATCGTTCCACCAGGAGAATCAATGTAATATGGAAATTTAATACTAAAAAGCAATAAAAGTGCAATAAGTATAATTATATCTTTCTTATTTTCTTTTATTTTATTAAATATTTTTTTAAACATAATACTCCTTTCTATGGAATAAAGCTTAATAAAAGAAGATTTGATTAATCTTAGTATTCAAATCCCCTTTATTTTTTATTTTGTTATTGTATATAAAGTATATGGATTTTCAGATGTTCCATTACCCATTATATATAAGTCGGCATCTAAATAAAGTGTTGCACGAGTTCGATATGATTGAGTAACATCATCGGTACTTAAATAGTTCTGTTCAGTTAAAATCCAAGTACCAGTTAAGTTGATTCTTGTCATCATACGATACTGTTCACGATCAGCTTCATTACTCTTCTGTTTCCAAAGCCAATTATCTTGTACGCATTTAACACCATTTTTAACAACAACGTTATCCAGACATCCAGGATCTCCACCAGCAAATAAAGCATCCGTTAAAGAAACAATTCCAGCGTTAGGTTCACATACATCGTCAAGACAATCTCCGCTCCACTTCCCTGGTTCAACTACATCAGTACCAGTCCCCCAGTCAAAGTAAGCATAATCTGCACCTTCAGCATCATAAATATCTTTTGCACGATAGCTAACTTCATCTGGATAATCAGCATAGTAAAGACTTAAATGATATTGGTTCCAGTTAACAACTCCAGTATTAAATGTACCATTCTTAATTTGAAGTTTACCAGCACCAGTATTTAATAATCCTTGAAGATATATATCATTAACTATTGTATTTATATATTGTTTATCTATGTGACAATCTGAACCTGTGCAAACTTTCTTAGACCACATAGATGTATTATATAGACTATCGCCAAAATGAGCTGTGCTAAATGGCAAACTTTCAGCAGCATCTTCATTTTTTATAAAGTCAGTACTTACTACTTTAAGTAGATATTTTGTTTCTTTTTGTTTCTCACCATCAACTACTACAACATGTCCTTCTTCATCTAGCATATATTGTGATTGAATATCAAGTGAAATAATTCTAAATACCTTACTACCGATAGTTATATAGTTATTTGGATTTGCTCCTTTATAAACGTAGCGGCCCATACCATCATAATAGTAAATACCTTCGGTTGGTGATTTATCATATAAACTTAAAATACGAGCTTTAGCTGTTTCATAATTCTTAATTGTACGTGTCTTTTCAACACCTGCTGCTTCATTTACACCACGATATCGAATAAAACCATTACCATCATGATCAAATTCAATATTAGATGGTACAACATCTGTACTATTAATTGTTATTCTACCATCAGGATAATAAACAATCCAACCTGGCTCAATAAACAAGTCTTCTGAGAATTTATAACTTACGGCAGGTCCTAGTAAGAATATTTCTGGTTTATCACTAGTAGATGCACTATAGACAGTCTCTCCATTACTATACTGATAATATGCTTTAATTATATATTTACCATTATCAAAAATTGAATTTTTGATGTTCAAATTGATTGTTAGTATTCCTTGATTATAAGTTCTATCATCAGTTACTGTTACAGTAAGTGAATCAACAAAACCAAGGCCATTAAAATTATAGATATTTTCACCAAAAACAAAATTGTTCTTCTCTTTATCTATTTGCATTTTTTCAAATGTATTATCCTTATAAAAGAATGTTAAACAATCTTTACCACAACTCTTAATTAAAGTTGTTTTTTTATCTTTGAACTTATTGTTCATTTCTTCACTTATAATTGATTGCTTACTTAAAAGTTCAGTTTTAACACCTAAATTGATATAAAGTTCTTCTACTGATGAAACAACTTGAATAATGAAGACAAAAACTAAGATGCAAAGAACAAATGAAACGATTAATTCAACTACTGATAATCCTTTATTATTAATCTTCATCTTGCACCTCACTTGCTCTATAGATATTGAGAGATGCTAATGTATCATCATCAAATTCAGCTATCAACATATATTTATCTTTTACTTCAGTAGAATTTAAAGATAAAATGTAATCAACAAAAGTACTTCTTAGGAATCCTGAGTCATTTTTAAGATCACAAGATTTTAGTTCAGAAATATTTGAACTTGTAAATATTATTTGACGTGGACGAGCATTATTTGTAGTAATACCCATAGTATTTAATAATGTGTCACAATAATTTATGCTTGGACCATCAAAAACGCTACAAGATACATAAACATAGTACTTGCCACAGTTAGATGTATTATTCTTTTTGTTGTCAAAATACGATTCAAGTAACTTGTCATAATTGTCACCATCTAATAGAAATGTTCTGAAATTAGAAAGCGCATATAAACTTGTTACATTGTCATAATTATAGTTTTTTGCATAAGATCTTGTTACGGCTTTAACCTGTGTATATAAAAGAATTATAACGGTTAAAACAACTACAGATGCAATTATACATTCAACTACCATGAACCCGTTTTTTTTCATAAACATTCCCCTTTATTCTTGTATTTTGCACAATTATATTATATAATACTTTTAGAATAATTACCAGTGGTAATGAATAAAGAGGGTAAAAAATGTTAAGAAAGTATAATTTTGCGGATACGCCAATTGTAGAAATTGTTAACGATATATTGTATGACTCTTCTATTCGTAAAGCTAGCGATATACATTTTGATCCAATGGATGATCATGTAAAGATTAGAATACGTATAGATGGGTCATTAATTGATTATGCAACTGTACCAAATGAGTATAAGCAAAATCTTATTACTCGTATTAAAATCCTCAGTGGCATGAACATAACGGAAACAAGACTTCCACAAGATGGTGCCATTAAAATTACAATTGAAGAAACTGAATTAGACATGCGTGTTTCAAGTTTACCTACTAATATGGGTGAAAAGATAGTTATTCGTATTATGGATTATAAATCTAATATGAATGGCATTGAAAATTTAGATTTTAACAAACAAAACTATGAAAAAGTTTTGGAAATGATCAATAAACCAAACGGAATCATTTTGGTAACTGGTGCCACTGGTACTGGTAAATCAACTACCGTTTATTCTATTCTTCAAAGAATTAATCGTGAAGAAGTTAACTTAATAACTGTTGAAGATCCGATTGAAATGGATTTGCCTGGTGTTAATCAAGTTCAAGTTAATAGTGAAATTGGTCTTACATTTGCTAGTACATTACGTTCTATCTTACGTCAAGACCCAGACATTATAATGATCGGAGAAATTCGTGACTCTGAAACTGCAAAGATTGCCGTTCGTGCATCTATTACTGGTCACTTAGTTCTTTCAACAATCCACACTAATAACTCATTAACAACTATTGAACGTTTACTTGATATGGATGTAGAAAGATACTTACTTGCTTCTGCACTATCTGGTATAATCTCACAGCGTTTAGCTCGTAGATTATGTCCACATTGCATGAAGAAAAGAGAAGCAAAACCATATGAGAAAGAAGTGTTTAAAAAATATCTTGGTAGAGATATTAATGAAATGTACTACTCTGAAGGTTGTGACAAATGTAATCATGGTTATTTAGGTCGTATTGCTATTCAAGAAGTTTTATTAATTAATGAAACAATCAGAGATGCAATTAATAACTCGATGCCTAAAGAAGAATTAAGAGATTTAGTATATAATCAAGAAAATGCTATTACTCTATTCCAAGATGGTTTATTAAAGGTTGAACAAGGGTTAACTTCATTAGAAGAAGTAATGCGTTTAATTGAAGTTGATGACATTCAAATGGATGAGATTGTGACTGAAGAAAAAAGTCCAAATACTACACCTAGTGAACCAGTTGAATATCAAGTTGATACTCCAAACTTAGTTGATATTCAACCAGAACAAATCGAAGAAAAAAATGAAGAATTTGAAACATTAGATTTCTAAGCGAGTTTACCTCGCTTTTTTTCATGAAAAAAATAAGTATTATTCATACTTATTTCCATACATTTCAAAGAAATCATCCATTAAGACAAAATCTGCAAAACTATGTTGACTATTGGTTGATGCTCCATTGGATTTTTTAATATAAGATATCTTAATTCCACCAACCATATTAGCTACTTTTAACATTGTATCAGATGTTCCAATGACAATTCCAACATGACCTGGATCATGAACAATGTCACCAGGTTTTATTTTGGCTGCCAAAGCAGCATTAGCACTATTAAATTTATATGTATGTTTAGCAGCATTAAAGTTACCCCACATACCTTCTGATTGACCACTTGTACGAATTATACTTGGATCAAAACCAGCATTTATATAAGCCCATGCTGTATAACCAGCACAGTCCATTCCATAAATACAACTATCAGCTCCTGTTTCTTTTGTACAAACTAATTTACCATTATGTAAAGAAACATGCTTAGAACATCCCCATTCATAGTTAATTCCTGGAGTTTTACTCTTCCCTCCCCATGAATATGCAACTTTATATGGAAATCTCGCTAAGTAATCAGCTGATGCTGCAACAGCGTCTCTTGTTTTTGATCCATATTCTAATACTAAATTAGAAAGTTCAGAATTGTATTTTGACCAATCACTATGACAAGGTGTAAGTGTATTTGATAAAGTAATTTGATCCATATTATTATCAAATGTTCTTCTTGTTTTACATTCAACATCAATATAATTATCACCATTATCATAAATACGTATTAAGAACTTTGTTAGTTTTTGATTAATTGTAAATTTATTACTAGTAAATGTCTGAGTACCATATGTATATTTACTAATACCACCATCATCTTTAGCTGTGATTTCAACTTCAGTATTATTGCCATTTATTTTAGCTTTACAACTACCAGTTGGTTTGGTTTTATCTAAGACAGTTACTTCAAAGGTTTTACTATAGCCTTGTTTAGTATAAACTGTGAACTTATGTATTCCACTTTTAGTATAATTAAATGTAAAATCTTCTTTAATAGTTTTGTTACCATCTGGAAGTAAAACATAATCAAAGTCATAACTTACAACATTAACATCTATTAACTTGTTATTATAATTAACATCACTTTCAAATATAATTTCAAATACACGAACAAATCTACTTATCGTTTTTTCACGACCATCCATTTTAATTGTATATTTGATTTCATAGTTACCTACTGCGTTTGTATTTACACTACCAGTTTTAATAACTTGAGAAGATATATCATTACCATTGTAAATAGCTTTTGCTCCCTTGTCATTATATGCACTATTAAGTAAAACATATTCTGACTTCTCACCATTTAAGGTAAGAGTTACATTCTTTAAAGCATCTTCAACAACAACTACTCTTCTCACCTTTTCAAGTTTAAATTTACCATCTTTAGTAAGACGATATTTAACCATATAAGTTCCAACTTTATTTGTATCAACATTAGATATAACTTCAACACTATATTCTTTATTACTTAAATAATAACCATATTCATAATATTCTCCACCAAGGTATATACTTACTTGACTAGATCCATATAGTTCAAACTGTATATCTTCTTCAGGCTTAAATATAAAAAATAGTGAAACAACTATTAAAATGGCTACAACAAAAATAATTATTATGTGTTTTTTTAGCCAAGCTAATAATTTATTTTCACTATCTTCATAAGATTCCATTGAATCCACCCCATTTATCTTTTTAGGTTAGCATTTGCCTCCCTTATTTCTTCTTTATATAATCTACTCTCTTCTCTTTCGATTCTTATTCCTGCATAAAATCTATATGCAAGTGGATAATCACGATATAATCTCAAAAGCTTATCTTGAAATTCTTCACCATAATAATGAATTCCACCTATATGAGATATATAGTATGTTGATGGTGAATGTGTTTCATCATAATTACCAGTAAATCTCAAGAAATCATCAGAAGTATAACTACTTAATAAAGGTCTTAAATATAAAATCTTTATTGCACTAATAAGTCTTGATTTTTCATCCTCACTTAGGCTAAGTGCATTGATTAATTGATCATAGGCATGGAAATTTGCCATTCTTTCGTATGGTATTAAATCATGCTCACTTTCAAGTGCTGCTGCATGGAAACGTTCTTCAAGAGGCATATCACCAAAACCAATAGATTCTCCAAATACACTATCAACTTCAGGAGTCCTAAACTCTTTATGTGAAAGTGCAAGCAATAAGTAATCAGGATTATTTATATCTTTACTTTTTATTATCTTGTTTTGGACTTCGTGATCAAACTCATGTATCAATACCATCATATTTAAAGCTTTAATAAACATCTCATATTCATATTTACTTAAACCAACTAAATATTTCTGAGTTCTTTTTAAATTTAAAAGTCTATATATATCATTTCGATATTTATTAATATAAAAAACTATCTTTCTTTCTTTATCATAATGTCTAGCAACTACTGGATTTTTTTTATCTATGGTTTCTTCAATTTGAAAGTCTTTAAGTTTAGTACCCATTCCTTCATCAAGAGCACCTACAATTTTTCCAATATCTTCAGTATCTATGCATAATCCTGTTGCATCTAATTTACTATTAAGTAATAAATCAATTATTGTTTCACTCATAATTATCTCACTTTGCCATTATCATCATTAGATCCTCAAATCCAAGACCTAGAAAAAATATTATAAGTCCTGATATACATAAAAACGGACCTAATGGTAATAAATGTTCATCTTTACTGAAATATATATAGATTGCATAAGGAAAAGCAATAAAAGCTGATAAACAAAGTACTATGATTGACATTTTATATGTTACTAATGCTCCTATTAAGGTCATTAATTTAACATCTCCGCCACCCATTGCTTCTTTCTTGAATGAATAATCTGCTGCTATTTTAATTATGAGAATGATTGCAAAACTTATTCCAGCATTTAGAAGTAAATCCCCTACTTTAGGTAATCCACCATCGATGAATCCTAGAACAAGAATAATTAGTCCACCAATTACAAGTACCCAATCATCAATTACCATATATCTAATATCTGATGCAATTGTAATTGCTACAACTGATGAGAAAGTAATTGCTATTAGAAAGTTAATTGTTGGTCCATATAAATAATATGAAAGAACAAATAAACCTGCTGTTAAAAGTTCAATTATCGGATAAATAACTGATATCTTTTTCTTACAATAGCGACATTTTCCTCCTAAAAACAAATAAGAGAAAACTGGAATTAAATCCAGCATTTTTAGTTTATGTTTACATTTAGGACAATGTGATGCAGGAAAGACTATCGATTCCTTTTTTGGTACACGATAGCCTATTACGTTATAAAACGATCCTAACACAAGTCCGAATGCAAATATCATGACATAAATAAATATTTGCATTTGAGTTCCCCCTAACTAACTACCAAGTGAAGAATAAATTCCAAACATTGGTACGATTACAGCTAAGATAATTACACCTACTACACCAGTAAGTAAAATGATCAAAACTGGTTCAATTATTACCTTCATACGATTAACGATATTTGAATGTAAATCTTGATAATATTCAGAGACTTTTTGAAGCATTTCGGCTAATTTACCAGTTCTTTCACCTGTTACAATCATTTCGTAAGCAGGAACCGGGAAAGCCCAATGACCTTTGAAAGCTACTGAAATATTTTCACCTTTACGTAGATGCTTAATACAGTTAGCAATAAGTCTACGATATATTTCATTATTAGTTACTTGAAGCAATATGTTCATTGTATCTGTAATATATACTCCATGTTTTAATAATGATGAGAATGTCTTTGTAAAAGTTGTTACTTCATTATAAATAATTACATCTTTTAATACTGGTATTTTCATTGCCATTCTTTGCATAGCTGCACGAGCAGCAGTGATATTAGTATAAAGATATTTAATAAGTAATAATATTAATATAAATGCTCCAATAATATAGTAATAACTACTCTTAATAAAATCGGAAGCAGCAATTATAAATAAAGTAATCTTTGGTATAGATGATGCATCCATTGATTGATAAATGGATGTAAATTTTGGAATTACATAAATCAAAACAAATGCAATTACAGCAACGGCTAATATAAGAACCATTGTTGGATATGTTAAAGCAGATTTCATTTGCTTCTTTGTCTTATCTATTTGTGTATAATAATCTGCCATATCATCTAAAGTCTCTGGTAAGTCTCCAGTTAACTCAGATGTCTTAACCATATTTACAAGTAACTTTGGAAATACCCCATCAGTCTTAGCTAAAGCTTCACTGAAATTATCTCCAGATTTCAAGTTATTTGCAATACCTCTAAAAACTTTTTGATAACTTATGTTTTTAAATTGTCTTGATAAAATTTCAACTGATTCAGTTAAAGTAATACCTGCTTTTAAATAAGTTGATAACTGTGTTAAGAAGAAAACCATATCACTTGTTTTCATTTTCTTCTTAGCAGAAGCAGTACGATGGAACAAATTAATTGTTTGATTTGTTCTTATTTTATAAATATCATAACCTTCACTTAATAAGTAAGATTGAACTTCAACTAGTGAATATGCTTCATAATAGTTCTTTACAAACTTACCATTTTTATCTTTAGCAGTATATTCATAAACCGTTTTAGGTCCAAGATTATTTTCTTCATCCTTTTGAACTACAACAGGTTCACTTTCAGCATACATCTTAGCAGCTTCTTTTGCTTCTTCACGTTCTCTTCTTCGTTCATCAGAACTTTCAAATAAAGTTGGGAATGCAACTGCTAAGCGATCACGGAATGATTGCTTTTCATCAATTTCTTTAAATACTTTTTCTTCAGACTTAGCTGTCTTAGTAAACTTAGCTTCTTTAATAACTTGTTTTTCTTCATTTGGTACAGACAATAAGTCTTCATTTTTATGTTCAGAAATATTGTTGTTTTCAACAAATACATGATATCCAAGATTACCTTGGTTATTAGGATCAAATGCTTCTGCTTTGAAATTAGCATTTTTAACTTCCATTGCTGATTCTTGAGGTTCATTAGCAGCTTCAACTGCTTCAGTTTGTTCAACATTAGTCTGAACTTCACCAGTTTCAGGGTTCCCCACTACTTGTGCTTGATCAGGAATTTCTGCATAAGCATTTACATCTTCAACTGGAGCACTAGGTGCTTCATTATTCTCACCTATCGCCTCCATGTTATTAACAATTTCTTTCGGACTGATAATCTTATTTTTACCACTTTTAGCATTTCTTATATGTTTTAAAGTTAAAACTGAGTACAAGAAATAAAAAATTGTTGATAGTAAAAGTCCTATATAGAAAAATATATATTTAACTAGTAAGAATAGCAAATAGCAAATATATCCAATTCCTAGGAAATACCATCTAAATAATTTGCCGATAAACTTTAAAATTTTCATAAATAAGCTTATCCTCCCTTTTATACTCTTAGACTAAAATAATTATAACATAAAAGATATTTTTTGAAAACTTTTTTAACAAAAAAAACACTTTATTAAAGTGTTTTATTTTTGAATAAGTGAGGTAAGTATATCTACCCTATTTTGAACATCGTTTTTCTTTGAATCATTAGTTGGAATTCCAGCTAATATCTTCTTATATTTTTTAAGTAAAAATTCAAAATAATCCTTGTTATTGCTACTTTTTATTATTGGACCTAACCATATATCAACATCTGATAATTTAAATTCACCTTTTTCAAAATAAATAAATGTGTAAAATCTATCATCATAAACTATTTTTTCATCTTTTATCTTGAAACCATTTTTAAACATAAACTCACGCAATAATTCAATATCACGATTTGTTTGAATAACAATATCATTTATTTTATCAAGATATGGAGAAACAATTTTAATAATTGTATTAGTCCCCATCCCACTTATAACAATTGCATCATCTTTTTCTAAAGATATTCCATCTAATCCATTTGTAACCAATGTTTTAATTCTATGTTCAAGATTACTTTCTTTGATATTTTTAATAGCTCCCTTAATTGCATTAGCACTTATATCAGTTGCTAAAAAGGAAATATTTTCATGGTTTTCTGCCATATAAATATCAAGTAATGCATGATCACAACCAACATCTATAATTCTTTTTTTTAAAGGAACTAACTTAGCTAGTTCCTTAATTCTTTTTGATATCATTAGTCTCCCATATAATCTTTAAGCTTACGAGATCTAGATGGATGACGTAATTTTCTTAATGCTTTTGCTTCAATCTGACGAATACGTTCACGAGTTACGCCAAACATCTGACCAACTTCTTCAAGTGTACGTGATTTACCATCTTCAAGACCAAAACGTAAACGAATTACTTTTTCTTCTCTTTCTGTTAAAGTCAAAAGAACTTCAGCAATTTCATCCTTAAGCATTTCATTAGTAGCATACTCTTCTGGACTTACATTACGTTCATCTTTAATGAAGTCTCCAAGGTGTGAATCATCTTCTTCGCCTATAGGTGTTTCAAGTGATACTGGTTCTTGACTAATCTTATAGATTTCACGAACTTTTTCAACTGACATACCCATTTTCTTAGCAAGTTCTTCTTCACTTGGTTCACGATTAAGTTCAAGTGTTAATTGACGTTGAATACGTGATAATTTATTAATTGTTTCAACCATATGAACTGGAACACGAATTGTTCTTGCTTGATCTGCTATAGCACGAGTAATAGCTTGGCGAATCCACCATGTAGCATATGTAGAAAATTTATATCCTTTTGTAACATCGAATTTTTCAACGGCCTTCATAAGACCAATATTACCCTCTTGGATAAGATCTAAGAATTGCATTCCACGTCCAACATATCTTTTAGCAATTGAAACAACAAGACGTAGGTTAGCTTCTGCTAATGTTGTCTTAGCCATTTCATCGCCTGCACTAATACGGTCAGCAAGTTCTAACTCTTCATCCATTGTTAAAAGTTTAATCTGACCAATTTCTTTCAAGTACATACGAACTGGATCGTTAATTGTTAAATCTTTAGTTAAGGTATTATCATCAAGTAATATCTTATCAACATGTGATTCCCCACCACCATTAGCTTCATCTTCTGAAACTACAGCAATGTTATTCTCGTTAAAAAGATTATAAAGTTCGTCTAAAGCATCACCATCAAGTTCTAAACCTTTAAGCTCACTTACTAACTCTTCATAAGTGATAAAACCTTTCTCTTTACCTTTTTTAACAAGTTCTTCTTTTCTTTGATCAAAAGTTTTAATTTCGTTAATCATTTTTCTCTCCCCTTGACTTTAATTCAGTTAATTTTCTTAGTTTTTCTTTTTTAGCATCCAAAGATGTTTCTTTACCTATTTCTTTCTCGATACGATTACGTTCTCTTTCTAAAGTGAAACCACCAATTGCTTCCAAAGAAGCATCTATTTTTTCATCAGTAACTGTACCTTTCATATTCAAAATAGAATCAAGTATCTTTAGTAATTCTTCATTATCAATTCTTGAAATATATGTATAGAAGTCAGCAACATCAAATGTATTATTATGTTCTTCATAAAAATAACGAATTTTATTTGCTAATGTGCGATAGTTATCATCTGGTAAGATCAAAACTTTCTTCATGTATTTCTTAATTGCAGATGTTGAATTCAACATATAGAATAATAAATTACGTTCTTCTTTCTCATACTTATTATAGTGAGGTTCAACTCTTTCAATTTTCTTTGGCTTCTCCTCTTTTTTAACTAGTTTACTTCTAAGTAGGTTTTCATCTATTCCTGATTCATTAACTAGTTTTTTAAGTGTTATTTCACGTAATATATCATCATCTATACGATTTAATTCCTTCAAACATTCATTTATATATTTAGCAAGTTCAGTTGGATCATCTAAATTATTAGTTGCACGCATATGTTGCATCTTAAATTCCATTACATTAAGTGGATTATCAAGTTTCTCCATGAACTTATCTTTTCCATATTTTCTTATGTAATCATCTGGGTCTAAATCTTCTTCTAGACGCACAATTTTTGGAGTCACTCCAACATTAGCAAGTTCTTCAATGCAACTGAGTGTTGCTTTTTCACCAGCAGCATCACCATCAAATAAAAGGATAATGTTTGGTGCAAGCTTCTTTAATAAATTAGCATGTGTTCTTGTAATTGCTGTTCCCATTGAAGCAACGACATTAGTTACCCCAATTGTATAAGCGCGAATTACATCCATGAATCCTTCCATGATAATAACTGTTTTACTTAAACGACATGCATCTTTAGCACGATGATAATTATATAAAATTTCACCCTTCTTAAATATTTCAGTTTCTCTTGTATTTATATATTTACTAGTATCAGTTGTCTCATAAATACGACCACTGAATCCTACTGTTTTACCTTCTAAATTGTCAAGTGGAAACATAATACGATTACTATATATATCATGCATTCCTCGCCCATTTTGAACAATTAATCCACTTTTTAGAATATCAGCATTTTTAAATTCCTTCTTAACAAAAATATTAGTTAAAACATCATTTTTAATTAAAGAAAGTCCAATACCAAATTCTTTTATAATATCTTCATTTATGTCACGTTTAGCCAAATATTCTTTAGCTTTAGTGCCATATTCACTATTTAAATTATTTTGATAAGTCTTTTTAGCTATATCATACATTTCATATAGATCACTATTAACTACTTTTCTAGATTTAATGGAACTTAAATTAACATCAATTCCGCCTTTTTCTGCCACTTTCTTGACAGCATCCATAAAAGATAAATTTTCATAATCCATAATAAACTTAAATACGTTTCCTGTTGCTCCACATGAAAAGCAAGTATAAATTTGCAAATCAGGAGTAACACTCATACTAGGAGAATGATCATCATGAAATGGGCATACTCCAAAGTAATTTCGCCCTCTTTGAGTTAAAGGAACATATTCGGAGATGATATCAACGATGTTAACACTTTTTCTGATTTCTTCAATTTTAGAATTATCAAGCGTTGGCATTTAAAATCACACTCCTAATAATAATATACGATAAAAGTTTTCAATTTCCTTTTTTTTGATGAAAATTTTTTAAATTTTTTTCAAAATTACTTGTTTATACTAACACAAGTATATTGATAAGTCAAATAAAAAAAGGCTTTTTAGCCTATCCAAACCTCGTTTCATATTCTAATGTTTTTAAATTAATTTTGATCATTCCATTAGTACTTGTCATAAGCACTAAACTGTTTTCTAAATTAGATAATGTCTCTTTAGACGGATGACCAAATTTATTTTTTAATCCTACCGATATTAATGATATCTTAGGTTGAACTCTTTGAATAAATTCTTTACTACTACTCGTCTTTGAACCGTGATGACCAACTTTTAAAATATTAATGTCAGAAATATTAATTCTTGACTCAATATTACTACTAGCATCACCCATAAGTAATACTTTACTATCAACCAAATAACTAACTAAACTATCATCATTTTCATCTTTATCATAATAATTCATTATATATAAATGTTCATTAAGATAAGTGTTTTCTTTAATAAAATTAACATCATAATTATTAATTATCTCAGTTTCATATTCACTATTCTTGTAACTGTTTAAATATATTTCTTTTACATCTAAAGATTCAATAATATCCATTGCCCCTACTATATGATCTTTATCACCATGTGAAATAATAAATCTATCAATTCCAGTAACACCGATTGATTTCAAATATGGAATAATTACATTCTTAGCTGAACTTTCTTTGGAACCGGCATCAAATAAAATGTTCTCACCAAAATAATTTTTAACTAATATTGAATCCCCTTGCCCTACATCAATCATTATTAAATAGGTATTAAAATTTATATATTTCAGACTTGTTAGGAACACAAAATAAACTGCTAATAAATATATAAATTTTTTCCTAACAAAGAATAATAAAAATATTAAGTAATAAATAATTACTAAGTAACTACCTAAGTAAGGAATATTAATCATGATTGAATTGTTGCTTAAAAATAAATTTAAATTGTCAAAGCCATTCAGTAAAAATACCAATATATTGTCTAAAAAGGGAAATATTGCCGTTAAAATTGCTAAAGGAAATAGAATAACTGATACAAATGGAACCACTATTACATTTATTAATGGACTTAATAAATTGAATTCAAAGTTGGAATTAACAACTATGGGAAAACTTGCTAGAAATGATATTAATGATATAAATAATAGTTTAAAAAAATAATTATTAATTTCACTTATTCTTTTACTGCCTAAAAGTAGAAAAAAAGCTATCACATAACTTAAACAAAATCCCATGTTATAAATACTATATGGATTTATAATCATATTAATTGAAAATAAATAGAACAAGATATTAATATTGCTTAGTTTCAGTTTTAGCATCTTATTTAAAGTTACACCTACAAACATCAAAACACTTCTAATAATTGAAGCAGTATTGATAATTAACATGTAAATAATCAATATTGGAAAGATAATTATATATGCATAATTACCTAATTTCATTTTATCCTTTAATACATATGTTAAAAGAAAAGATATTATCCCAACATGCATTCCTGATATTGCAAATAAATGAACTATGCCATTTATTCTGTAGTTCTCATAAATATCATCATCAAAACTACTTATATCACCTAATATCATTGCTTTTAAAAAATAATTTGATTTAAATTTGTTAATCTTATTATTTAAACTATTATATATTTTATAAATGAAATTATTACTATCATCAATATAAATCGAATCATTAAAAATAAAGTTTTTATATATTCCGAGTGACATAAAATATTTTTTATAGTTAAATAAATTAAAGTTTGGATTCTCACCCACTTCTTGAAGATAACCATTTAGTTTAACAATTGATCCAACATTATAATCAAATGTACATTGATAGCAATTTGCTATTATTTTTTCTTTTCCTTCGACTATTAATTTAACATTATCATCTTTTTTAGTAATTTTAGTAACAACACCAGTTATTTCTTTTTCATCACTATATTTAGATTTATATGAATAATTATTAAAATAGATAATTAAAAAGACAATTAAGAAGAAATTAAAGAGATATACTATCTTTGATTTTCTCATATATACTCTTACCTATTCCTTTAACATTCATAACTTCTTCAATTGCATTAAATCTATTCTGTTTTCGGTACTCTATAATTGCCAAAGCCTTTGATTCACCTATTCCAGGTAATGTCATTAATTCTTCTTTAGTTGCATTATTCAAAGATATTTTAGAATTAGAAACTATTTCATCTTTGGGTACTTCAACAGGTGCACAACTATCATTTAAAAGCTTCGGACAAACACATTCATTCTCAACTAACTTATATGATTGACTACTACTTTTAAGACTTGATATTTCTTCTTTTGATGGAACAATAATAACCATTTCATCATAAACATTTTTACTTAAGTTTAACTGACTAGTATCTGAATTATTAGTTAGTTCAGCTAATTTTAAGATATCTTCAACTCTTTTTTCACTGGTTACTTCATATACACCAGGACTTTTTACCTCACCTTTAACTTCTACCATAATTGAAGATTCATATGTAATTGATAAACCAATTACTATCAAAAGAATTGCTAAAATAAATAAATTTTTCAAATTAAAAAGTATGTTCATAATCGCCTCCTATTATAAAAATACCTTTTTTATTTTTAATTTCCTTTTTTAAAGTGTAATTTTTTCCCTTTTTGTTTCAATATGAATTCTTTCGGCAAGAGCAATTGCTGCAAAGAGTGTTATCGCATAAGTACCACCATATGTTAAGAATGGAAGTGGTATTCCTGTTAAAGGAATAAGACCAAATATACCACCTAGATTGATTAAAATATGACACATTATATAAATTGCAATTCCAAGAGCAATATATCTTCCTCGAATAGTTTTAGCATTGGATGAAATATTAATTATTCGCTTTATTATAACTAAATAGAAGAAAAACAAAATAATTGCACCTAAAACTCCATATTCTTCTGCAAATATTGCAAATACTGAATCTGTATGTGGTTCTGGAATAAATGAATACTTCTGAGTACTCTTGCCAGGACCTACTCCAAAGAATCCACCATTATTAATTGCAATAAAACAGTTGCAAACTTGATAACCACCAGTTTCATAAGTATCACATGGTTTAAAGAAATTTGTAAGTCGTGCTGACTGTGCAGGAGTTAAAATATAACCTTTGACTGCAAATATAATTAGTAAAAGTACAACTGCTGCAACAGAAGCAAAACCGATCATTTTTAGTTTATCCTTGCCATTGATTGGACTAAATAAATATAAAGCTCCACATACTAAAAATATAACAAACATTGTTCCTAAGTCTTTTTGTAAAAATATTAAAGCCATCGGAAAAATAATACATATAATTATATAACCATATATTTGATATAACTTATTTTTTGGTGTATATCTATCAGTTAAAGATCTAAAATATTTTTCAAATAACATTGCTAGTGAACAAATAAGAATTAATTTCATCATTTCACTAGGTTGAATTGAGATATGAAGTTTTTGAATGACGAGCCAGTTTTTGGCACCATTTATTTCACTACCCCATATTACCAAATAACTAATAAGTAATAAAAATACTGTATATAAAATTATCATAAACCTATAATAACCTTTAGTTGGCACAACAAAAATAATATTGGCAACAACAAATCCAACAACTAAAGCAATTAATTGCTTGCGAAAAAAGTATGTCATTGAAACGCCATTATTAACTACTGCTTCTCTAGATGATGCAGTTAAAATATTTATAAGACCAAATATGAATAAAAGAACTGTTACAAGAAATAGGACTTTATCCATATCTCTGTAGGCATCTTTTAATTCTCTAATTGCTTTTTTCAAGTTATCGCCTCACATATTTTCTCTTTAATCATATCATATTCTAGAAAATCTGTTAATATATTTTTTGTTTTTTACAAATCTAACAAGATTTGAAAGTGTCAATTTTTCCTTATAATATTTAGCTTTTTTATATCATTTTTTATCCTTTTGTGTTAAAATGTTTATAGGTGTTGTCGAATGTTTAAAAAATTAAATATATTAGATGAAAAAGAAAAAGCCTTAAGAACTAAATGTGAAGAAGTCAAAGGAGAATTAAGTTCGAAAGAAAAGGAATTAATTAAACGAGGTTTAAAGCAATTAAGATTTAGTCAAATTGAAAACTTATCTGAAAAGTATTGCTTACGACCTGGTATGGGACTTGCATTTCCACAGCTTGGAATTTTAAAGCGAGTTATCATGATATGTCATGAAGAAGAACCAGGAGTATTTAAGGACTACGTTGTAATTAATCCAAAAATTGTAAGTAATTCTACTGAGATAATAGCTGCTGAGGCGGGTGAAGGTTGTTTAAGTGTTAATCGTGAAGTTGAAGGACATGTTCCAAGATATGCGAGAGTTACTATTGAAGGATATGATTTAGATGGAAATCATATCAGAGTAAGAGCTCGTGAAGAACTATCAATTGCCTTTCAACATGAAGTTGATCATTTAGATGGAATTCTATTTTATGATCGCATAAATCCAAACAAAAGATTTTATCAAGAAGGAGAAATAAGATTAATATGAAAAAAACTTTAATTAAATTATCAATTTTAATTGTATTTGCAGTTGCTACTTCAATTATAATTTACTATCGTGCTGAAAAAGTTGATAGAGTTCCTAGTGCTAAGAATGTATTAGAAGAACAAAATCTACTAGAAAAATCAATTGCTGAAGATACTGAATATACATATCAGAATCCAAAGATAATGGTTAATCCATATGGGAATTCTCCATTAACAGCTCTAGTGATATTTGAAACAAATGATTTAACTGCTCCTTCTATTACAGTTGTTGGAAAAGATGAAAATACAACATTCACTAATACATTTATACCAAATAAAAAACATATATTACCTATTTATGGTTTATATCCTGATACTGAAAATAAAGTAATATTAAAAGTTAATAATATGGTAGTTAATTTATCAATTAAAACTGAAAAATTACCTGAAGATATTATTCTTCCAACTAATGTTAAAGCAACAAAATCAGAATTAAACCAAGATTTATATTTTGTAACACCATCAAGTAAAGGTTACACAACTGCATATGATGCAAATGGTGACGTTCGTTGGTATTTAACTGATAATTATTTATGGGATGTTCAAAGATTACAAAACGGACATTTAATGTTAAGTAGCTCAAGATTAATCAATCCACCCTACTATACTACTGGTTTAGTAGAAATTGATTTAATGGGAAAAATATATTTTGAATATAATCTCCCTGGTGGATATCATCATGATGTATTTGAAATGGAAAACGGAAATCTTTTAGTTGCAAGTAACAACTTCGAAGATGGTACTGTTGAAGATTATGTTGTTCTATTAGATCGAAATGATGGAAAAATATTAAAAACATGGGATCTAAAAAATATCTTACCTACTACATATGGAATTAATGAAATGGCAACAGAATATGACTGGTTCCACAATAATTCAGTTTGGTATGATAAGAATACTAATTCAATTACATTATCTGGTAGACATCAAGATGCTGTTGTTAATATTGATTATGAGACTGGTGAAATTAATTGGATAATTGGTGATCCAAATGGTTGGAGTGCTGAATATCTAAAATATTTCTTCACTGGTTCATATAACTTTGAATGGCAATATGCACAACATGCAGCAATGGTTTTACCAAATGGAAATATATTCTTATTCGATAATGGTAACAATCGTTCAAAGATTAAAGAAGAATATATTGATGCTAATAATAACTATAGCCGTGCTGTTATCTATAAAATAAATACTGACAATATGACTATTGAACAAGTATGGGAATATGGTAAAGAACTAGGTGCTAGTTTCTACTCTCCTTATATTTCTGATGTTGATTATTTAAATGAGAATCATTACCTAGTATTATCTGGTGGTAATGCCATGAAAGATGGCAAATATTTAAATGTTCCAGCTGGACTTGGCAATGCAGACAGTTTAAAAAGTACACTAGTTGAAATTAAGAACAATAAAGTTATCTTTGAACTTACATTACCTACTAATGATTATCGTGCTGAAAAGTTAAGTTTATATGCAAATAACTCATATTATTTAAGTGAAGCAGTAGTTGTCGGTAATATGGGCGAAACCGAACCTGATAGTAGAGTTAGCACATTATTTAATAAAAATATTGATGATACATATAAGAGTAAAAATATTAAAATAACTAAAGAAGTTGATCGTTTAGTATTTACTGGTACATTTAATAAAGATGATAAAGTTGATTTAATATTATCTGGTGTATTTAGTAATAAAACATATCATATAAGAGTTAGTAAAACTCCATATACTGCTTTATGTGTAGCTGTATTTGATGATAATGCTAATAAAGAACAAATAACAGTTAATAAATACATTAATGATATTGGTATGAAAGGAAAATACTATATATTTGTTAAGATTAATGGAACTGTTTATGATCCTAATCTATATGTTCAATATTAATGCAAAATAAAAACTTATTGATTAATTCAATAAGTTTTTTTATGTCTAAAATCCATTTTGATTATTTGAACTATCTTGATTATAATTATCAGGATTTTGATTATCTTGATAATTCATATTGTTTTGATTTTCATATGTGTTATCTTGATAATTAACATTATTTTGATCATTAAACTGACCATCTTGATTATATGTCTGATTATCCTGGTAATTCATGTTTTGATCATTATATTGGTTATTATTATAATCAATATTCTGTTCTTCATTTTGATAATACATATTGTTTTGATTATCTTGATAGTTAGCTGATTCTTCAACTACTTCTTTTTTATTTTTAGAACCAACTATTTTAGCTCCTGCAACTCCAAGTCCTGCTACGCCTAGAACTGATGCTCCAACAATAAGAAGTGTATAATCTTTTCCATTTTCTTCTTCTGGTTCAACAACAGGTTCTGGCTCTGGCTCAGGAGTTGGCTCTGGTTCTGGCTCTGGTCCTGGCTCAGGTTTCGGTGTTGGACCTGGTTCTGGTTCTGGTGGGTCATCTTCAGGTTCTGGTTCTGGTTCTGGTACTACTGGTTCAACTACTTTAACAGTTAAACTTGCTGTTTTTCCACCATCATTAGTTTTTACTGTTATTGTTGCTTTACCTGCTTTGATAGCTTTAATTGTGCCATCACTTACAGTTGCTATTTTGGTATTACTGCTTGTCCATGTAACACTCTTATCAGCAGCATTACTTGGTATTATTGTTGCTGTCACCGTTTCAGTTTCACCAGGTTCTAGTTCAACACTCTTCTTGTTTAAACTTACACCCGTTACTGATATTGATTTTACTGTTACTTTGCATGTTGCAGTAAAACTTCCATCATTTGTTGTTACTGTGATTGTTGCTGTTCCAACTTTTTTACCTGTTACTTTACCACCACTTACAGTTGCAACAGTTTCATCACTACTCTTCCAGGTAACACTTGTATTAGTTGCATCACTCGGTGCTACTGTTGCTTTTAATGTTTCAGTTCCACCAACGTTCATTGATAAACTTGTCTTGCTTAAAGTTACCCCTGTTACTTTTACTGTTGGTACAACTGCTGTTACTTTGACACTCGCAGTAAAACTTCCATCAGTTGTTGTTGCTGTAATAGTTGCAGTGCCTGCTTTCTTAGCAGTTATTTTACCACTAGTACTTACAGTTGCTACATTTTCATCGCTACTTGTCCATTTAACAGATTTATCAGTTGCATCACTTGGTGATATAGTTGCTTTAATTGTCTCAGCTTTACCAACATTTATTTTAGTACTAGTTTTACCTAATTTAATTCCTGTTACTTTCTTAATTATGGTAACTTTTACAGTTGCTTTTAAACCAGTATCATTAGTTGTAGCAGTTATAGTTGCTGTTCCAACCTTTTTACCTGTAATCTTGCCACCACTTACTGTTGCAATACTTGAATCACTTGTAGACCAAATTACATTTTTATCAGCAGCATTACTTGGTGTTAGAGTAGCTTTTACGGTTGTACTTTTTCCAACTCCTACTTTAACACTTGTTTTATTTAACTTAATTGCTGTTGTTTTAACTATTGCTTGGGCAGTTAAACCTGTTGTATCAATTACAGTTATATATCCCTCACTATCAGCATTTGATGCTTTTTTAACTGAATCAATATTTGGCCCGATTAAAACACTTATTTTTATTTTATTACTATTCTTATAGTTAACACTCTTTATGGCATTTACGATCTTAGTATCTTTAATTCCATCATATAATG
>JAEEGL016014444.1_pt1 | contig 48714 bp, 42 predicted proteins | sample 9134231 | NCBI WGS metagenome assembly JAEEGL01 (sample SAMN16246548, study PRJNA631951) | gut metagenome | biome: gut microbiome; feature: rumen; material: fiber-attached | host: Bos | place: Iran: Karaj | collected 2018-10 | reverse complement strand
GACAGAGTTATTATTCGTCTGTGTGTGGTTAGCTGCAGTATTCAAGGCCTCATACTCACCACCTGAGCCACCAGTTGGAAGGCGCCACCCAGCAGGGCAGATATCACCAGTCACATTGCCACTCGACGTTGAATATTTACCATTACCCGCAGTAGCCGTATACCAGTTATAATAGATGCCATAGCCATACCAGGAATAATTGTTGCCGTTGGAATCATATTTGGCCGTGAGAGAACGGTTGATATTATTACTATTGAAGTAAACCTCGTCGTCGCAATCTACACCATCGGTACTACAGAATGAGTTAGTGCTGGAAGATGTGGCCGCTTTGGAGATGAAATCCGAATCTGGCGAGTTAGTATTATCGCTCGTGAATGTGACAGCAGAAGGAACGAGGCGAAGGTTTTCCGTCATCCAACAGTGATTATCGATCAGCTTTGCCACGGTGTAGACATTATTATCGCGCGTATCTTTCAAGGCCGTAACTTGGCCTACCGACATAGCAGCGCATTCGGACGCCGTGAATGTCTGCATTGTATAATTGGTGTCTTCTGGAATCCAGGTAGCATAAAGCGTAATTTGGTTATCTTGATCAGCTTGGCTGACCATACTTGTCCCGGTATTGACTATCTGATTTGGAGCATACATTACAACGGATTGGCCAGTTAATAGCTTCGTGGCGGCATTTTGGTCGGCACTCCAGCCAGCAAAGCCGTAGCCTGCGCGCGAGAAGTCTGGCGCAACGAGATTGATTGTATTTGTACTTGCGCTACCTCTATAAACATCGTGGTGGGTAATACTGTTCATATTACCAGCGTCCGCATTATTTCCGTTATAATGTACATCATAGATAGGACGCCAGATTGCGTATAGTGTTAGGGTATCACCCTCATCGAGGCCTTCGGCAGTGGCTGCATTTGCGACTGATGTTCCTGCACCCACTGTCACACCAGTACCATCTGCTTTTGTATTCCAGTTTGCAAACTCAAAATGATTACGTGCATAGTAATTAGCACTGGCGGTCGCCTGCGCAAAGTCGACGTCTTCATCGTCCGCTACGGTACCGGTCCCGCCATTAGCATCGTAATGAATCGTATTGGTCCCCACATAATGAATTGTAAGAATACAGCGCACAGTCTGGCCGCGTTGTTTAGTCTCAGTGTTGCCATCAATATTGGTAGCCGCTGCTTGGATCCAAATGTTATGCGCGCGAATGTCGTTACTTGCGGTAGATGTGTTGTAGTTGATAGTAGCGCCGCGACTATAGCCGGCGTTTCCGCGATACTCACCGCTATTTACGAAGTTCTGCGGATAGGAGCGCCATCTATTTGATGCGGCCGCCGTTTTTTGGCTAGCGCCGATACCGCCAATAGCCCGGTCGAGATTCGACAGGTCACTGCCGGCAGCATATCCGGTAGGCATATGCCATCCGGCCGGACAAATATCGCCTGGGGCAACTGCGTTTGCTACGTCAAATTCAAAGGTACCGTGACCTGCAGTGGCAGTTAGCCAGTTGTAATACCCGCCATACCCATACCAAGAGCTAGTAGCGTCAGCGGAATTGTATGAGGCCGTGAGGGAACGATTCATATTATTAACGTTGTATTTAATTTGGTTAATACAGCTCACATTGGTCTGGTCACAGAATGAGTTAGAAGGCGCAGGATGACTATTGATACTCGCCATGAAGCTCGCGCTCGGACTGTTTGTGTTATCACTTGTGATGGTCACGTTAGGATTTGAGAAGTCGAGACGGAGGTTTTCCGTCATCCAGCATTGACCATCCGCAAGCTTTGCGACGGCATACGTATTATCATCACGCGAGTCAGTGAGAGCAGTCACGTCGCCGACTTCTAGACTATCGCAACCATTCCAGTCCTGAATAGTGCCAGCCGAGGCGACCCATGTGGCGTAGAGCTGGATACCTTCACTTGTATTTGAAATGGTTTGACTTGGGCCATAGAATGTACCGCTACCATCCGACTCGGTATTCCAGCCCGCAAATCCATAGCCAGGACGAGAGTAGTTTGGCGCAATAAGTGTCGTGCTGCCGCCCGACCCCATTTCTTGGTTTGTCATAAAACCTCGACCATCGTCGCCATTGCCGTCATAACAAATATAGCCATCCGGGCAGTGCAGATTTGCCAAGATGATGAAATTGAACGTGTTTGAGTAAGCACCGCCGATAGTCTGCCTAGACACGAGCGTTCCGAAAGTGATGTCGTGATTATTAGTGCCGGCTTCGTAAGTCTTAAATAGGTTAATACCGGCAGTAATTTCTGGGCCCGGGAAGGCTCTATAATTGTCTCCGCCGTCTATACTATACCCGTAGCCATAGCCCGTAGAACTAGCCGGGACACTCACCTGACCCGCTGGTATTTCGAAATTTGGAATAGTATATATGCTATATTCCTCATGCACAAGATCTGCAGATTCGCCCGTCGTGACGAGTTTTATCGTATAGCCATAAGTGCTCGTTGTCGATGCTGTAATTGTTTCAATAGCCGTAGCAAGAACATCTGGCGTGGCCGTAATAGCTAGGTTGCTACTCGACAGGGAAATGGAGACTTCTTCATCAGCAAAAACCGCCTGGTTGGAAATAATCAGGCTGAGAAGAGAAGTGCTTAGTACGAAAATTATCTTTTTCGCGCACCTCATCGGTGCACACACTCCACACTCATACTAAAGATTATAGCACAAACGCAATGCTTTTTTGCAAATGTTTTTATGCTTTTTTGAAGACTATAACGAGGCTATTTTCTTGATTTGTTTGGCTTTTCATTTAATAGTGCGCGATAATACTCTTCGAGATTAATCTCACCCATTCTTTTAACGAAGTCGTCATATTGCTCTAAGCTCAGAGCGACTGGATCACCCTCAAGCTCGGAGTCAAATCTTTTTAGGTAGTCAGGCAAGACGATGTCATATTTTTCTTTAAAATGAGAAGTTGTTACGTTGTAATCATGATGCAGGGAATCTTTAAGCTCGCGGTACGGCATGCAGCTGTAATCTCGCTGTCTTTTTACTAAATTGTAGTATTCGTAATCTGTAATAAGGTGCAGAAAATACCCACGGCCATAATCGGTGTTCAAATCGAAATCTGACAAGGTTTCATAAATGTTGATCTTACCATTTAGAAAACTCAATGCGTCATTATGAAAATCCAACGAGGAATGATGAGTGGTAGCAGGGTTTTCAGCATCGTCCGGCGCGAGAGAACCTTCAAAAAGCCGCATTTTATCCGTGAGCGATTGTTTCTTTAGATACTCTTTTGCTACTGCAAGATGAATTACAACTCCTGGCATATGACCATTATATCAGTCCGAAATCAAAAAATAACTGAATCATGAAAAACTTGTATTTTTTAAAATCTCGTTTTTTGCATTGCGTTTGTGCTATAATTTAAGCATGAGTGTGGAGTGTGTGTCCCGATGAGGGGCGCGAAAAAGTTAATTTTCGTACTAGCTTCCACGATTTCCAGCCTAATTTTTACGAATCAGGCGGTTTTTGCTACCGACTCATTAAGCGTGACACTATCAAGTAATCAATTAGCAGTAAGTTTAATGCCAGGTGAATTTGGCACCGCAAGCACCACAATCACTGCCTCCACATCGAGCAGCCTCGGCTATACTATTAAACTTGCCACCAGTGGCGCTACGACCGACCTTACTGAACTTTCTAATCCTTCTCTCGTCATCCCAACCTTCACGCTAAATCCTGGTCAGACCTCCATCCCAGCAAGCTCCGTTGGTGACGGCTACGGCATCAGTATTGATAGTGGTGAGAATTTCATGCCTGTCCCTGACCCAAGTACTGGTGGCAGGGAAATATTTAGCACGAATTCTGGTGGGCAAAATACCCACACCCTTACTTTTGGCGTAAAACCAGCCGCGAACACTACGGGCGGTTCGTATGCAAATACATTTACCATCGTTGTCTTGGCAAACCTCGCATGTCCGGCTGACAGTATTTGCTATAGTGGCAACGGCGACGATGGCACTGGGATCATGGAGAATCAAACGGCTAGCTCCAATACGGAAATAATGCTTAGAGCTCCCAACTATTCTCGGCAAGACTTCGGCTTCGCCGGCTGGAACACGAAGGCCGATGGTACTGGCACTGACTACGGCCCAAATGAAACAATCACGACCGACGATCTCTCACAGGCGGGTTTACAATTATACGCGAAATGGATTCGCTCTTCTGGTAACCTACAAAGATGGAATGGCTGCGATAGCTTAGCTCAAGGTGCGGTCATAGCTCTTACGGACACTCGTGATGGCAATGTTTACACTGTCACTAAATATCCAGACGGGCAATGCTGGACGACGGAAAACCTTCGTTTGAACCTCTCTAATCCGAATTTGGAAATCACCCGCGCCAACACTAACAACCCAAGCCCGACATTCATCAGTACTATTAACAATACGCACCCTGCATCGACAAATAGTTTCTGTACAGAATCGAATGCTGTCTGTATAAACAGTTTGCGGCATAATACTAATAATACTAATCGTTCTCTGACAGCATCTTATGATGCCAATGATACCTCGAGCTCATGGTATTCTTACGGCAATTATTATAACTGGTACACCATCACTGCCGGGAATGGAACTTTTGAGACCTCGCTTAGTGGTGTAACTGTAAATGGTGACATCTGCCCATCTAGCTGGAGATTACCAGGTGCTTACGGTAATAATGGTGATTTTGCTACCCTCGACCGTGCAATAGGCGGCACTGGTGTCAACCTGCCTTCTGGCAATGCTAACGGGCCTGCCGCTTCGAAGCGCTGGCGCAAATATCCTCTCAATTTCATCCTTGGTGGTGAGCAAAAAGGAAATACTGCTGCAAACCGCGCTTTTTCGAGTAGCTATGCTTCGCAAAATGCACTTGATGGTGACCACACCGTCAACCTTTGGCTCAAAGCTGATAGTGTCAGTATGAATTCCAACCAGACTTATAAGTATCGTGGGCAGACGGCGCGCTGTGTTTATAAAGGAGATTACAGTATTATTGGCAACATTCATTATAATGCCAATGGCGGGTCGGGAACCATGGCAGATGAAACTGACGTTGATTATGGCACTGCAACTGCAGCTGTGAATAATTTCACAAAATCACACGCCATCTTTACCGGTTGGAATACGAAGTCTGACGGTAGTGGCATATCTGTAGCTGAGGGCGGTTTGGTCACCGATGCTGCAAAGAGTTTATCTCTCGTTGACGGAGACACGTTAACTCTATATGCAAAATGGGATATTATTTATTCTCTTGTTTACGACGGGAACGGTGCCGATGAAGGTTCCATGACCAGTGTTGATGTCTCTCCGCTCCCGACTGGGACTCAAAGGTTGGTCGCCCCAAATTATTCTCGCTCAGGTTATGGTTTTGCTGGGTGGAGTCTAGATTCTGACGCCGCTACTAAATATACGAGTGGCCAGACTGTTAAAATCTACGGTCCGAACGAATCATTTACAGTAAATAATGCATTCTATACCAATAATGCAGATTCGGAAAACCAGATTACATTCTATGCTGTTTGGCTGCCTAAAGACACTACTTACACCATGCAGTCGTTTGGAACGAGCGAATGTGCCACTTTAAATAATGGTGATATTATTGCGCTCGAAGACGAACGCGACCATAATACCTATACTGTCGCTAAACTTGAAGACGGAAAATGCTGGATGATTGAAAACTTGCGCCTCGATCCTTCCGTCACTACAATTGATAGCACCAATACGAATTCACCTACTTCGGATTTCATTTCTGCCCTCCAGAATGCTACATCGTCCAACATACTCTGTAATAATAACGAAGATACTTGTATTGATACAGTTCAGTTTAATACTAACAATATCAACCGTGACCTTACTGCATCGCACAATGAAAATGTAAACAATAAATCTTGGTATAGCTATGGCGTAATGTATAACTGGTATACTGCAACTGCTGGCAATGGCACTTATAGTATGGCATCAGGCAGTGTTACTGGTGATATTTGTCCAGCCGGTTGGCGCCTACCTACTGGTGGCTCCAACGGTGAGTATGCTGGGTTAAACCGCGCCTCTAATAACGGTTCTACTAACTCTAACACTGGTTTGCTCAAATTCCCAGACAATTTCGTTCGCTCTGGTGATTATAACAACAGAATCCCTGGCGGGCGCGGTACTTATGCTCGGTATTGGAGCGCCACTGCCACTGACAGCGTCAATGCCTTCCGTTTTGGTATTGCTAACAATAATAATCTTAACCTTGTGACTCCAACTAATAATTATAATAAGTGGGATGCATTTACCGTGCGTTGCGTCGTAAAATAAAAAACTAAAAACAAAAAACTCCTTCTGAAGGAGTCGTGGCTGGGGATGAGGGATTCGAACCCCCGAATGGTGGGACCAGAACCCACTGCCTTACCACTTGGCGAATCCCCATTGGATTTATTCGGTATTTACATTATATCACAAAACAAAAATTTGTGTTATAATTCGGGCAGACAGGTGGGCCTTTTGATGCAAAAAGGCCCTTTTCTGTACTATATTAACAATTTGGAGGTGTGCCTATGATAAATGCCATATATTATTTATCATTTGGCATAATCGCAGTGGCATTCATTTTTTTGTTCTACAACTTTATGAATCTAAGAGCTCATAAAGAGGGTACAAAATTAATGATCGAGCGTGCTGCGATTATCCGCTCTGGCGCCAAGACTTTCTTAAATCGCGAGTATCGTGTTATCGTGCCGACGGCATTTGTTATAGCACTTACATACTCACTGTTTAGAGAAGCCTGGTCGGGCGTCTGTTTCTTGTTGGCTGCGGTGTTATCCTCTTTTTCCGTACAAATCGGAATGAGAGGTGGTGCATACGGCAATGTCCGTACCGCCAATGCCGCTAGAAAAACCAGGGCAATGAGCCGAACCATTCGTATTGCATTGATGGGTGGCAGTACAAGTGGTTTCAGCGTACCGGCTTTCGGTTTTTTGGGATATCTCATCATTTGGATAGCCTCAGGTGGGGCTGATCCGAACGCACGAGCTACTAGTATTATCGGTAGTTTCGTATGTAACCCTGTTACCATGAGACTGACTGCCTACTCCTTAGGTTGTTCGGTTATAGCGATGTTTAATCGTGTAGCTGGTGGAAATTACACTAAGGCTGCAGATATCGCTGCGGACAATGTAGGAAAAGGTAGACACCACTTGGCCGAAGATGACCACCGTAACGTTTGCACGATTGCCGATTTTATCGGCGACCTTGTAAACGATATTGCGGGAAATATCAGCGACCTGTTGGAATCACTGATGGCAACACCTACGGCTTGCGTACTGATTGCGTTCCAGGCTTTCAAGGATGACACAAAAGTCCTGACGGCAGCCTGCGTATTCCCCATCGTGCTCTGCATGGCAGGGCTCCTTGCGTCACTCGTTTCTGTTATGTATATAATTTTAAAGAACAGAAAGAGATATAAGTGGGTTACGATGGCAGCAACCGAGTACGAAGCCAAGTATGGCAAACTTGAGGCCAGTGCACGTCCCGCATATCGCGAGGACAACTCTGCCCCCGGTTTCAGAAACGTATACGTGGAATATTCCATTGACATTGATGACCCTGCAAGGGAGCTCAATCTTGCCACCTGGATTTCCGCTATCGTAGTTGCTGTATTTGGCCTCTATGGGTCATATTTGCTGTTTGGTAATTTGACAGTAGAGTCCTTTAGGTGGGGCTGGATTTCACCGTGGTTCTGCGCGCTGCTTGGTATCTGCTCGTCTGTTGGCGTTGGTATGATTACCGAGTATTATACTTCTACGAAGTATAAACCCGTTAAGGAGTTATCCGAGACGGCGCGCGACGGAGTTGCGCTGATGGTAACCAAAGGAACCAGTATTGGTAATCAGTCTGTATTCCCGATTGTTTGCGTAATCGGGTTCTCAACTCTGATCTCAGTGCTTGTAGGCGGCGGTTACGGCGTAGCCATTGCGGCTGTTGGTATGTTGTCATTCGTTGGAACAACAGTATCTATCGATGCTTTTGGGCCGATAGCTGACAATGCCGGTGGCATTGCCGAGTCTTGCGGTCTTGATCCAGAAGTTAGGGTTATTACTGATGGCATCGATGCAGTTGGAAATACGACTGCAGCCGTAGGCAAGGGCAACGCGATTGGTTCAGCTAGCTTTGCTGTAGAGGCACTAGCAATTGCATTCCTTGGCGCAATGACGTTTGTACCGGATTTATCAAATCCAGTAGTGCTGGTTTCTATAATTGTAGGAATCATCTTTGGTATGGGCGTTACTAAGAAGTTCATCGGCATGCTTGGTCGTAATACCGCAGCAGCAGCTGACAAGATGGTGCAGGAAGCTGAAAGACAGCTTGCAATCCCGGGCGTCATGGAAGGAACAGTACTTCCTGATTACAACAAGGCTATTGAAATTGCGGCAGACAACGCATTAAAATATATGTTCTCGCCGTCAATATTATGCCTTCTTTCACCTATCGTGCTCGGATTCCCGTTCGGGCCTGAGATTGTTTTCGGGTTACTCATCGGTATGGCTTGTACATCTATCGGCGAAGCAATCTTCAACGGCAATGCTGGTGGAGCACGCGATAACGCGAAGAAGCGTATTGAGATGGGCGAAGTTGAAGGAATCGAAAAAGGTTCCGAAGGCCACATTGCAGCAGTTGCTAACGATACCGTTGGCGACACCGAAAAAGATGTTATCGGTGTTTGCTGTGATATCGCTATGAAGCTCGCATCTACAGTAGCTAACTCTATGGTATCGCTGTTCGAACAGTTTAGACTGTTTGCGCCGTAAGTTTATGCACGAGTTTGTGCAACACCTCAGTTCTTTATCAAGAAATCCTTGGCCTTTATAGGCCGGGGATTTTTTGTGTTATAATGCTGTTATGAGTAAGAAAGTTTTTTCTGATCAGGAGCTCGCGTCGCTCAGCGCAGACGAGATCAATCAGAAAATTATTTACGAAAACTATTCACTTCTAAAGAGTCTCGGCGGCGATAAGCTCCGCCGTGAGATGATTCCGGTGGGTAAAGTTTGTCGCACCGCGATTAATTATTTTCTAAGCACAACTGGCCCAAAGAAGGACAAAGATACACATTCAAAAAACGCCAGAAAGAAGCTCGTTAAGATTTTATCGCGCATTACTCCTGGTGAATGTGGCGAGCTGCCAGATTGTGGCAAGAACGGCCTCGTGATTGGTTTTAATCATCCTTCGCTTGGCGAAATCGCGCGTATTCTTACGATGAAGATTGAAAAATTTGACGGCAAGGAGACGCTTTTCCCAGTTAATTTGCCATGGTACGAGGCACTGTCCAAACATTACAACAAGTTAAAAATGTTTGGCATTATTATAACACCAACAATTACGCCATCCACCTGGACAAAACTTGGTCTAAATGAGGGGACTGAGCTTTACGAGAGCGCTTCACGCATTAAAAAGGGCTTTCGCGATATGTACACGAAAACCTCGCACGAGATTGTCAAGAATGGTGGTGTGATTTTTGTGGCACCATCTGCCACGCGGCAGGCTACGGTCTTTAAGACTAAGGCTGTTTACGAGAAAAAAGAAGACATTATCCCAACCATGGCTATGCTTGCGCTTCGTTTATACAAAGATAAGGATATGAACTGCGACTTCTTGCCACTTGGAGTGCTTCCTCCAAAAGGATATAAACGCGGACTGAATCTTCGCAAAAAATATAAGCTAATACCGGGGAAAGTTATGACTGCAAAGGAAATCCGGGCCAAATACTTCAAGAATGGCAAGATACCAGAGCGGCTCGAGGGCTTCGACTATGAATTTCATCAGCGAATTGCCGATACGTTGCCAAAAGAATTTTGGTACTAGTGCTTTTAAAGGCATGCTGGTTATGCTATAATTAATTACATGGACGATGGGCAATACTATTATCACCCTCTAGAAAACATTGAGGATATTGACGCTTTTGAGGCTGCTGTTAAAAGGCAGAATTTTACCTATCCTCTGTCTAGCGAGCGCCCATACACCTATTGGACAATTGAGCTTTACGATCAAAAAAATGGTATCCGTGGTGGCGGTGGTCTTGGTATCCTTGCAGCCGATACACGTCGGGTGGCAGAGCAAATGGGTGTACCACTTACTCTGATTACGCCTTTTTATCCTTATGAGGCGCATCAAAAAATCGAGAACAGTACGGTCGTAGATGAGCATATTCCTGTCGACTATCACAAATTTGGTTTTAGATTTATTGACACCGTTAATATAAAGTGTGACGGCAATCTCTGCAAGCTTGATGTGATCGAGAAAACTTTTGGCAAGACTAGGATTTTGTCGATTACGGAGCCTAATTTTGGCGAGCTTTATTCTGGCATGAGTGGTGGGGACCACCGGCTCTACCAGGAGGTTTCGCTTGGGTTCGGTGGATATGCCGCCTTGAAACTCCTTGGACTTAAGCCGGCCATCATGCAGCTAAATGAGGTAGCAACATTCTTTGCGGCGCTGGCCCGCCTTGATGAGCTTGCCTCGAACGGTATGGATTTTTATGAGGCCGTAGTCTACACAAGAAAACACACGCTCTATACTAACCATACTTTGGTACAGGCGGCAGAGGCCGAATTCCATTTATCGCAGTTTGAACGTTTTGTTTTCCCGAATCTTAAGTCACCGGCTGTTCGTAAGTGGTTGCTTGATAAGTTCACGGACGACAGGATTAAATTATCTTCCGTCACGATTGAAATTGCCGAGCTTCGCAGTGGCGTCTCTAAACTTCACGCGAGGGTTGCTAACTACCGCGACATCGCCGGCAATAAAGTTAAGTTTAAAGCTGTTACAAACGGTGTCGACATGATGACCTGGGTGATGCCGGGTGCGTTAAACTATTACCACCAGATTGGCGCGCTTGATGTTTTTGATCTCCCGACTGATAATTACATCGAACAGCTGGATGCCATTGACGTCGCCAAGATTCGCGAGATTAAGCATGCGGGCAGGGAACTTCTGAATGAGTCCCTGAAGGGTCGCCCAGACCAGAATGGTCGCGAGCTTTCTTTTACGGACGATGACTTCATCTTTGATTTTAAGCGTAGATTTGTAGACTATAAGCGCCCGGAGTTGCCATTTACCGATACGACACGACTACGCCGAATTTTGGAACCGGTCAATGGTCACTACATTCTGGCTGGTAGAGTGCATACTGGTGATACTAATATGGCAGGGAAGCTCCGTAGCGTGCTTGAGGCCATTTCACACGACGATTATCTAAAAGACCACGTGCATTACATCGCTGACTACGACGAGAAGCTAGCCTATGGGCTTTCGGCTGGTTCAAATGTGGCTATCAATGTGCCGATTGTTGGGCTCGAAGCTTGCGGCACGTCTTGGATGAAGGATATCGCAAATCTCAACATCTTGATCTCCACCCACGATGGTGGCGTGGCCGATGCTCCGTCCGACAGCTACCTCAATGTGAGTGGTAGTTCCGAAGAAGAGGAGACCGAAAACCTTTATCGGCGTATGGAAGAAGCTATTTCAATCTATCAGAACGATTTTGACCTCGAGTTTATACTTAAGAAACAGCTCGCCGCCTATCTTCCGGTAATTTCTGGTACCAGAATGCTCAAAGATTATCTTGACTATTTATTTGCCAAGTAGTATACTATTGACAAGTCTGGTATCAGACTTTTTTTAATACTAAAGGAGTAAAATGGCAAAACCGAAAATCACTCGCATAAAAGCAGGCGAATCCTCCGCACCACGCGAAGAAGAACAGGCGCCTATACTTCGAAAAAAAGTAACTGTAAAAGATAAAAAGTCTGAAAAAGCCCACGCGGCTGAGTCCCGCAAGGCAAAAAAAGAAGCCAAAAAGGCCGAGAAGGTCGCCCAAAAAGCATCCGGAAAGAAGGTCTTCATCCTCTTTCGCCCATTTGTTGCATTTGGTCGCTACCTCAGAGATTCATGGCGTGAACTTCGCCAGGTCCGTTGGCCAAATCGTAAAGCGACCTGGAAAATGGTCTTTGCGGTCATTGTTTATACGGCACTTTTCGTCGTACTAATCACGCTTCTCGATTTGTTCTTTAGATGGCTATTTAATTTAATAATAAAATAAGGAGATAAAATGGCAGTAAACCGTTATGATGATACTAGGGCATGGTATGCAATCTCTACCTACAGCGGCTACGAGGATAAGGTGGCAGATTCTATCAACCAGCGTACTGGTACCGTAGAGATGGCCGATAAAATTTTCGAAGCTATCGTGCCAAAAGAAAAGCAAATTGAGATTAAGAATGGTAAGCGCAAAGTCGTAGACCGCAAGATTTTGCAGGGCTATGTGCTTGTTGATATGAAGCTCTCTGATGAGACTTGGTATATCATTAGAAATACCCCAGGCGTAACCGGCTTTATCGGCACCGGCACTCAGCCAACTCCAGTTTCCGAGAAGGAAATTACCAAGATCAAGAAGCGCATGGGCGTAGAAGATCCAAAGTTCTCAGTGAAGTACGAGATTGGTGAAGTTGTTTCCATTACCGATGGTCCATTCAAGGGCTTCGATGGTACTGTTTCTGAGATTGATGCTGCTAAGGGTAAGCTCAAGGTGATGGTATCTATGTTCGGACGCGAAACACCAGTCGAGCTCGATGCTCTTCAGGTCAAACAGCTTAACTAATACCAAGAAACCCCTTTCTCGGACACGCTCAAGGGCGCAACTTCGTACGCCTTCGGCGAGCGCCCAAGCCTACGGTCCTCGAAAGGGGTTTTCTTGACTTTAATTATCTTTCTTGGTATAATTGCTGTGTTACATAAATTGCTTCTAAATAATTAACTTTAATTAAAGGATTTTACGATGGCAGAGAAAAAAGTTATCGGTAATTTGAAACTTCGTATCCCTGGCGGTAAAGCTACGGCTGGACCTCCGGTTGGTTCTACTCTTGGTCAGTGGGGCCTCAATATGATGGATTTCATCAACCCATTCAATGAAAAGACCAAGGAATTCATGGGCAAGAACGTAATCGTTCACATCCGTGTATTCGAAGATCGCACGTTCGATTGGACTTGTCTTGGCCAGCCTGTGGATGACCTCATCCGCGAGGCTATCAAGATCGAGAAGGGTTCTGGCAAGCCAAATGTAGATAAGGTTGGCAAGATCACCAAAGCTCAGCTCGAGGAGATTGCAAAAACCAAGATGGATCAGCTCAACGCTAACGACCTCGAAGCAGCTGTAAAGGTTGTCGCCGGCACCGCTCGTTCGATGGGCGTAGAAGTTACTGAGTAATTACATACTGAACCAGAAGAGACCGTGAAAGCGGTCTCTTTTTGATTATACTTGGCCCCTCTCTTGACAATTATGGTTATTCAGGGTATAATAAAGAGATATACTCCTGTGTGTCTGGGGTATAAATATAATTTCAGGGGGTACTGAAAATGAAAAATGACACACGATTTTTAAATGAGCTGCCGGAGTACCGTTTCGACGGTATGACAAGGAGCCAGGCAATCGCTGCCGGCTATGAAGTCAGCGATGATTCTCTGTGGCAGGAGAACCCGGAGGCATACAAGGACGAATGCGCACGTCGCGCACTTATTGAAAAAGCCTTGAGACTCTGGGAGGAAAAGGCCTACAAATGGCGGACCGTCCGCCACGAGTTTACGTTTTATGAGGACATGAAGCGTAAGCTTAAGATAGGCATGGCACTGCCTAGCCACACTCAGGTAAGGGAGTGGAGGAACTCACTCCTGTTACAATGCGGGTGTGCCGGTGACGCGATGGAACTGTTGCGCACGATGCCGCTAGGGCAATTGTCGTCCGAAGTCAGTTTTGTAGAGAACTGGCTGAAGTATGACTGCGCATTCAATACGCTCACATCATGGGTATATGACATGCGTGCAAAATTAAAAACAGGAGGTGTCAACGACAGCTATGTCGGCGACATCCTGGATCACCCGGAGGATTTCCGAATCATCACCGGAAGAAATACGCCTGTTGTCAGGCCGATTCGGTTTGGCAGCAGTTACAACGAACATGCCGCCAGTGCGGCAATATACTAGATGAATACGGCCCTTCCCAGGCCTGTTCATATATAAACTCTTTTCGTTCGAGGCGGGTCGCTTGACCCGCCTTTAAAATGCCAAAATTTTGACTGTTCTAAGTTATTCTGTTATAATTATGGCAGTAGCATCGCTACAAGAACGTAGCGTAAAGCTACGCTCTTTTTATACAGGGGGTTAAAAAAATGAAACTGAAAATAGGAGATAAAGTGTATCTCCAGAAGTACGAAGTGGCTCGGTTAATAGGTGTTATGGGCAACTGTGACTCTGTCAAGCTCCCGAGCACCCTCGTCAATGAAATCTTCAACGGAGGAGACGCAGTCTTCTTCATGAACGGCGGGCCCGATGGTTTGTCGTTTGACGTCGTAGTCGAAGAACCTGAGAATGTAGAATGGGTGATGGCCCAGGATTACATTCTCGACTTTGAGAGGTTTAAGGATTATTCCATCGAAGACCTCGAGAAGCTCGCAGCGGAGACCGAAGAACGGGGTCGTACCACGGCCCAAGATTTCAACAGCCAAAGCTTCGAATACCGCCGTGCGCACCATGAAGAGATGTCAGAGATAATGCGCAAAACAGCGTCCGCGCAGGTGGGATATCACTTTATGGTGGCCTATCTGGCTGGCGAACGGGAATTTATATTCCCGAAAGGGTACAAACCAGCAAGCAAAGTCTCCGTGTCGGAGACAACCAAAAAACCAGGCCTTCTTGGCCGAGTTACGCGACTTTTTAGTCGCAAGCGCGCTCAGTAATGGGCGCTTTTTTCTTGACTTATTGCCAGATTTTTTGTATAATTATTGAAGTTAAAATTAATCCGTGGGAGAGCAAAGCTCGCTAGCACCACAGAAAGGGAATTATGGCCGAAGAAGAGGTCAAAACTACTGAAGAAATCGTCGAAGCTCCTGCTGAGACGGTTGCACCAGAAGCAGAAGAAACTTTTGCAAAATCTGGTAAAAAATCAAAGAAACACATTGAAGAAGTGAAGGCAGAGGAAGAGCGCCAGGCTCGCAAAGCTGAACGTGCTGCTTCTGAAGCTGTCGAGAAGCCAAAGGGCGCAAAGCCTGTAACTCGCCCACGCATTGAACGCCGTGGCAAGAAGTACCAGGAGTCCTTCAAACTTATTGAGAAGGGCAAAGTTTACACCTTGAAGGAAGCTATCGAGCTTGCCATCAAGACCAGCCCGGTCAAATTTGATGCTGCTCTTGAAGCTCACGTACGTCTTGGCGTAGATCCACGCCAGGCTGATCAGAACATCCGCACCACCTTGGTTCTTCCAAACGGTAATGGTAAGACTGTTCGCGTAGCTGTATTTGCTCCACTTGATGTTTGCAAGGCTGCTAAGGCTGCTGGTGCTGACATCGCCGAGGACGAAGAATTCTTGAAGCAGCTTGATAAGGGTGAAATTAGCTTTGATATCCTTATTTCTACCCCACAGTACATGCCAAAGCTTGGTAAGTACGCTCGCGTACTTGGTCCTAAGGGCCTCATGCCAAATCCAAAGGCTGGCACCGTTACTATGGATGTTGAAAAAGCCGTTAAGGAAGCAAAGGCTGGTAAGGTTGAATACCGCGTAGACAAGCAGTCTATCGTTCACATCGGTCTTGGTAAAGTCTCCTTCGGTACCGACAAGCTCCTTGAGAACGCAAACGCTTTCTTTGATTCTTTGAAGTCTCAGAAACCTGCTTCTCTTAAAGGTACTTATGTAAAGACCGTTTTCGTGACCACTACGATGGGTCCTTCTATCGCAGTAGAAAACCTTTATAACTAAAAACTAGTAGGCGTATAAAAGTTATTTTGGGACACACTACTTCGTGCGCCTTCGGCGAGCAAGGGCGTTCGCCCGAGCCTACGGTCCCAAAATAACTTTTTTTACGCCTATTTTTTTTATGTTATAATGAGCTTATGAATATACAGAGTTTGGAGTACTGGCAGCTGTGGGTGTTTTTACTCTGTGGTCTTGCCGTACTATTTGCAGGTTACAAAATTAAGAAAATCGCGTTCTTTATTGCGTGGTTCATCATCGGCTTCCGTTTGATGGGCTTCTTACTTCCATATATTAACGAATGGGTTCCACAGATTGCTACCAATGAACTTTGGCAAGTTTTGCTCCCGGTGGCTGGTGGTTTGCTGCTCGGTTTTCTTGGGTTTACGATCGAGAAACTTTGTATCGCCGGTATCGTATTTGGCCTTACTATGATTATTACGATGCATTATTTCGGGACCGAGATACAAACACTCGCGATTGGCGCCATCATTGGCGTGCTTCTTGCGATGGCGGCCGTGGCCATGATTAAGCCTGCGATTATTATTAGCACCGCAATTGCCGGTGGCTATGCTGTGACTATCGCCCTTCTCACACTTTTCCCGCAAATCGATGGTACTGTCTTTTACTGGCCGATGCTGGTTGGCATCAGTGTTCTTGGCGCGTTTGTCCAGTTCAGAGCACACCACGGCCGATGGTAAGTTACTTGCGGTTTTTGCCTTAAGTGTGATACTATATATAATATATAGAGGTATGATGAAGATTAGAAGTGGGATTAAGTTAAAGGTGTGCATTTTTAGCATTTTAGCTTTCGTTTTTTCGAGCCTCTTTTTTCAACGCGCGCAGGCTATAAGTGAGGATGTAGATGCGTCTATTGTCGTTCACAGAGACAGCATGCTTAGTATTACCCTTGGTGGCGACATAGAAAACGGTGCAGCTTCTATTAACATTACTCCTTACGATTCAAACGGTGTCTTTGGTGAAACTGGTGACGTGACCGCCACTGTGGTCTCTACTAACCGGAACGGCTACACCCTCGGGATGGATTCTTCCACGAGCACACTTATTAATACTACCAACAGCTCCGCCACTATTGATGAACTCGCTGCAGGCAACAGTGGTTATCCGAAGGCTGATATCCCGGTAAATAAGTGGGGTTATTCGCTGAAGACTGACGAGGCTTATGGCAATTATTTTGGGTTAGGTGACGGCGTAGAGCTTCAAAATGTGAGTGGACCTACAGACGGTACTATTTCTACCTTGCGTTTTGGTGCGAAAGTAGATGCCAGCATTCCGGCCGGCGCATATGAGACAACCATCGTCTTCACACTTACTACAAAAATGGAGTCTAGGAGATATATGCAAGATGTAGCGAGCTGGGGGAAAACACTTGCGGTCAATGAAAGCGTGAGAGCATACGATCTTCGTGACGACAAGAGCTACTGGGTGACGAAGCTGGAAACTGATCCCGATATCCCGGACGGCAGAGCAGATTGTACTGGTGAAGGCACTAACCGTGTATGTACACAAATATGGATGACTCAGAACCTAGACTTTGACTTAGCTACCGAAAAAACCCTAACCCATGCCGATACGGATCTTGGCTACACTACTAATGACGTAAATACTGTCTGGACTCCACAGGTTGCCACTTCTTCAACTATTGGCGACTTCACAAACGTATACGACGCGGAGCGTTCGTATGATTCTGGTGAAATATATATCTATACGTCTAACAGTACGAGTGATGATTCTGTCTATACCTTAGCTCAGTGTCTCGGGCAGGGCAATACAGAATATGACTGTAAGCACTATCATGCTGGGAACCTATACAACCACTATGCCGCTACGGCTCTCGGTGCTACTAGCGGCGGCAGCCCTGTTGTAGTGAGTAATACCCAATATTCTTCTATGCCAAATTCTATTTGCCCTGCTGGCTGGCGTTTGTCTACTGGTGCTACAGCCGCAGATAGCTATTCTGATTTTGATTATCTACTCTATAAAAACAGCGTTACTGCTGGCCATGGCATTAATACGGATGTTGGCTATGCTACTCACTTATATGGCAATGAAAATACTACCACTGTAGGCTTTAATAACCTAAGGTCTCAACCTCTTTGGTTTACCCGCGCCGGGACCGCCCGTGATGGTAGCCTCTACTATCAGGCCAGCGACGGGAGCTATTGGTCTAGTACAGTCTATAGTGATACGATCGCTTACGACCTGTATTACTATACTAGCTATATCTACCCAGCGATCAACTACAATCGCTACTTCGGGTTCTCCGTGCGTTGTGTAGCGCGGGTGGATGCAGAACCGGAGCCGCAGCTTACTGCCATCCAGGACATTACACCAGCTACCTGTTCAACCGAGCCAACCACTGTGGTGGATAGTCGTGATGGGAAAGAATATACTATCCAACAGCTCGCGGATGGGAATTGCTGGCTCCTTGACAACCTCCGACTAGATCTTACCGATCCTGACGTGCAAGATAACCTTATAGCTGACACCACCAATGCATCAAACACTTCTTTAAATCACCTTATAAATGGCGGGGGTACTACTTCAGATCAATACGCTAACGCCAGCGTGAGTGCTGACTGGAATGATAGTTACAGTTATTCCGCACCATTAGTTAACACTGCATATAAAGACACTACTGGTACTGGTGGCTACGCGGCTGGTAAATATGGAGTATATTACAACTATTGTGCCGCATCTGCAGGTAGTTATTGCTATGGTGATGGTACTAGTGCAGGTACATCATCTGGCGATGCTACAGAAGATATCTGTCCTAAAGGTTGGCGTATGCCTACGAGTGGTAGTTCTGGAGAATACCAAGCTCTCTATACTGCATATAATAGTACTTATGCAGACTTCGTAAATGCTCTCCGTACTCCTCTCTCCGGCTACTTCCACAATGACTCTGCAGTCAGTCAGGGTTTGATCGGCAACTTCTGGTCTTCTACTCGCAGCAGTAATAGCTACATGTACGTCCTCCGCGTCGGTACGTCGGATGTGTACCCGCAGGGTAACGGCGATCGCGGCAACGGCAGCTCAGTCCGTTGCATTCTCAAGTAATCTTGCATTTTCTCTAAAAGTGTGCTACAATTTATGAAGTTACCAAAGACAGTGGCGGTGCAAGTATAACCTAGCACTTAATCATGCCACCGAGGACAATTCTTGAAAAAAATTTTGGTGACGCCTTTTAACAATTAGCTGATCCAAATAAACTATAACCAAAGGAACTTTTTATGGCAATTTCAAAGGATAAAAAGAACACATTGGTTGCTGATCTTACGGCTCTTCTTAATGATTCCAAGATGGTGGTCTACGCAAAATATCAAGGCCTTACCGTTAAGGAAATGGAAGAACTCCGCAAGCTCGCACGCGAATCCGACGTAAAAATTAAGGTCGTGAAGAATCGTCTTGTCAAAGTTGCAATGAAAGAAATTGCAGCTTACAAAGACACCGACGCTTCTTCTCTTACCGGACAGCTCCTTTATGCAATGGGTGCTGATGAAGATTTCGATGCCGCTAAAGTTTTGACCAAGTTTGCCAAAACCCACGACAAGATGGAACTCATCGGCGGCTTCAATGCTGAAGGTTCTGCTCTTTCAAAAGAAGAAGTTACTACGCTCGGTAATCTCCCAACCAAGAACGAACTTATCGCCCAGGTCGTGGACACTCTCCTCTCTGGTGTCAATGGTATCGTTTCTGGTCTCGAGAAGCACGCTGAGGAAAAAGCAACCGCTTAATTATTAACCGAAAGGAAATTATACATTATGGCAACTGATATTAAAAAGTTGGCCGAAGAGCTTGTCAATATGACCGTGCTCGAGGTTAACGAACTCAAAACCGTTCTCAAAGATGAATATGGCATCGAGCCTGCTGCAGCTGTTGTAGCTGTTGCTGGTGGTGCTGGTGATGCAGCTGGCGCTGATGAGAAGTCTGAATACGATGTCGTTCTCAAAGACGCTGGTGCACAGAAGATTGCAGTCATCAAGGCTGTTAAGGAAGCTACTGGACTAGGTCTTGGCGAAGCTAAGGCTATCGTCGATGGCGCTCCTGCTACCGTAAAAGAGAAAGTCGCTAAGGCTGATGCAGAGGCTATGAAGAAAGCTCTCGAAGAAGCTGGCGCTACTGTCGAACTCGCTTAATAAATTTTATAATCAGCTAATTGTTTCTAATAAAACGAGGCAAAGGCAACTTTGTCTCGTTTTTTAGTGTATAATAATATACATTATGGGAGATTTTGACTATTTAGGCGCAAAAGATATTTACCTTGATTCTGCATGCCAGAGCTTACGGCCGCGCCCTGTAATTGATGCTCTAAATGCATATTATACCGAGCATAATTCTTGCGGCGAGCGCGTGAAATACAAATGGGGCCGCGTGACCGATGAGAAGGTTGAGGCTACCCGCGAGAAGGTTTTGAAATTCGTTGGCCTGAAGCCAAAGAAGTATACTACCTCTTTTACTCTCAACACGACCTATGGCATTAACTTGATTTTGTCTCAGCTCAAAGCATCTGAGTTTGACAAAGTGATGACGAGCGAGATTGAGCACAATTCGCCATTTCTTGCTACCATGGCTTTTTCTGAGCGCACTGGCCTACCACGCGAGGTGATGAAAAGAAACGAAGACGGCTCGATCCCAATTGATGACTATGATTTCACCCGTGCAGTAGTCGTAGTAAACGCTGCCTCAAACTTTGATGGACGTAAATTGCTAAACATCGAGGAGCTAAATAAAGCCGTACACAAGGCTGGCGGTATTTTGATTATTGACGCAGCGCAGGCGATGGCACACTCTGCTGATATTCTCCGTGGGGTTGAGGTGGATGCAATCTGTTTTTCTGCACATAAGCTCTATTCTTCGTCACTTGGCGTAATTGTCTGGCGCGATGATTTACTTGATAAGATGGACTACGGCTTTGTTGGTGGTGGCATGGTGGATGATGTTGAGTTAGATCACTACAAGGCCTCTGCGGAAGGCAAGGAACATCGCTACACTAGGTTTGAATCCGGCCTCCAGGCTTGGGGCGAGATCGTCGCGCTTGGTGCCGCTCTCGATTGGCTCGATAAAAAGGTCTCCAAAAAGGATTGGGAGAATCTACATCAAAATGCCGAGGATCTTTATGAATTCTTGAAGGGTTCACCGAAGGTTCATTTCGTAAACCATGAAGCCAACCCAACGATGTCTTTCTATGTCGAGGGGCTTGATTCGCACCTTCTCGGTGAAGCGCTCTCGCGCGAGGGAATTATGGCGCGCACGGGTTACTTCTGCGCCCACTACTATCTCGATCATGTGCTTGGGCTTCCACCTCTGGTTCGCTTCTCGCTCGGCCTCCACAACCGCCCAGAAGATATCGAACGTATCAAGGATGTTCTCGGTAAAGTATTAAACTAAAGCTTTAACTGTGGTATACTGAATATATTATGGTGTGTATAGCTGCTTTTATTATTTTGGCCTTGATTGGGATTTTTGTGGCCTTTATTTCAATTTTCAAACCAAAAGTGGGCAAGACCTATCTCAAAATGATGAAGAAAGCGTGGGGCTGTCTCTGGAAGAAGGTGCGCCTCCAGAAATGTGAAACCGGGTTTAAGGATGATGTTAAAAACACTCTCCTTAGCCGCGTAATCGTAAAACATCCAAAATGGGTCCGCCCTTTGTCTGCAATTATTGAGGTGCTCTCGGTTGTTATTGTGATTGTCGCCGTATGGGCGCTTCTTACCGCTATTAAATCACTCCTGGCGCTATGGGCGCTCGGCTCCTGTAATGTGACTAAACCTTCTGCTTGCTCGCTTGGCGCCGAGATCTGCTCAATCGACGAGGAAGAGCCAAAGAATGTCTTTGAAGCTACTGGTCGCTGGTTTACTGAGTGGGGCGAAATCTTCGAGGCGATTCCGGATAAATTCCGCGAATATAAGGCTGAGGATTACAATTTTAACTATACTTTGGCAAACCCTAAAGTAGAGGAGGGCAAACCACTTGCTGTCGACATTTTTGACCCTGGATGTTCCGTTTGCCTTAGCTCATACTTAAATCAGAAGAATAGCGATTTCTTCAATAATTACAATGTGCGCCTCGTTCCATTCCCAATCCAAAGCGCCGACGACTCGTTCAAATTCAAGAATTCCGAGATTGCAGTTCGCTACATGTTGGCCGCCGAGGATTATAGGGCCGGGCTCGCCGTCGAGCTACTTGATCACATTTTCACTGGTCACAATAGCGAAGGTGTATCATATCAGGTGATGTTCAATGAATACTATTCAAAAGAAGAGGCTGTAGCTCATCTTGAGTCATGGCTAAAGCAAGCTGGTGTCAAGAAGAATGACATTAAGAAGATTCGTGAAAAGGTAGACTCCGAGGAAATCACTAATAAGATTAAAGAAAACCGCAACATTGTCGAGAATGAGCTCCGCGTAAAAGGCATTCCGACCATGATTTATAATGGTGGCAGACACACTGGCCTTTACAAAAAAGACTAAAACCTGCATGTATTTTTTACAACACTTTTCGCGTCAGCACTGTTAAATTGGTGGAAAACTTTCCTAGAAAAACATTGACTTTAAAAGCGGGTAGGTATAATATAATATTAATACTATATTTAGACAGGATGCGAGGTTATGTCTGAAATACCAGAAAAACAAATAAAGCGTTTGCGTGGTCTCATCGATGAGGCCGAGACTAATTTGGCTGCCGCTAAAGAACTTCTTGTTTCGATTCTTGGCGACGGTGAAACCATTACTGCTCCTAGAGATACCGTTGTCTCTGGTCCAGAAGGTAAAGTCATTGAGGGTATCTTTGATGGCCAAATTATGATTGGCCCTGACGGTAAGAATTATCCAGTTCCGGCAAACTACGCCTCAAAGTCTAAGCTCGTTGAGGGTGATATTTTGAAGCTTACTATTACCGATGAAGGCAAGTTCCTATACAAGCAGATTGGTCCTGTTGAGAGAAAGACTGTTATTGGCACTCTCACTCATCATGATGATAAATACTACGTCGAAGTAGGTGGGCAAGAATATCAGATTCTTTATGCATCTGTCACTTATTTCAGACTTCGCGAAGGTTCACAGGTTTCTGTAACCATCCCTGCTAAGAATGAAGATGCAACTTGGGCCGCAGTAGAGGCCGCTCTATAGTGAAGGCATTATATCGCAAATATCGTCCTACTAGCCTAGGCGAAGTTGTTGGTCAGGAACAAGTGACGAAAGTCCTTGATGCTTCTCTTAAAGCTGGTAAAATCGGACACGCCTATCTTTTCGTTGGCCCGAGGGGCTGTGGCAAAACATCTGTGGCGAGGATTTTTGCACATGCCGTAAATGGTTTCAAATATGAGCTTGAGGATGACTATGTTGATATCGTCGAGATTGATGGCGCATCAAACCGCGGCATTGATAATATTCGTGAGCTCCGTGAGAAGGTAATGATTGCCCCGACCACCGGCAAATACAAGGTTTATATCATCGATGAAGTTCACATGCTTACCAAAGAGGCCTTCAATGCACTACTAAAGACACTTGAGGAGCCACCTGAGCATGCTATCTTCATCATGGCAACGACTGACTTTTATAAAGTGCCCGTAACAATTGTTTCTCGCGCACAGACTTATACTTTTAAGCTTGCCGATTATGACACAATGTTTGCACACCTAAAGTCAATTTCCGAGAAAGAGAGAATTAAGATTGAAGACGATGCGCTTTCCATCATCGTGAAGCGTGGTGGCGGTTCTTTCCGCGACTCGTTGTCTCTACTTGATCAAATTTCAACACTTTCGTCCGATTTGATCACGAAGGATTTGGTTGTCTCAGCTCTTGGCCTTCCGGAAAGCGAGAGAGTTTCCGCACTTCTTGATGCTGCCGCGAGCGGTGACGTTCTACATGTGAGCGAGCTACTAAAGGACGTTTTGCAAACTGGTATAAAGCCCGAGACTCTCGCCGAAGAAATGATTTCACAGATTATTTCCGAGCCTAAACCAGAATATCTTGCGTTTCTTTCCAAATTGCCGGAGGTTCGTGCACCTTTTGCTGAAGCTAAGCTACTTACTGCACTCTGCCTAAACCAGGCTCCCAGTACAATAACTGCACCCGCTCCAAGGCCAGTTGCGATTCAAAAAAGCGCAGCTCTGACACCGGTCTCGGCTTCAGCTCCGACACCGGCCTCAACTCCAGTTTCAACACCGGTCTCGGCTCCTGCTCCTGTAGCGCCAGTACAGACTCCGGTCCCAGCTTCAGCTCCGGCACAGACTCCGGCCCCAACACCTGCTCCAGTCCAGCCAAGCGGTGATTTTGATTGGGATGAATTCTTGGAACGCGTAAAGGCCTTGAACGATGCCGTTGCAATGCAAGCAAAAAAATGCGCTCACTATTTTGACGGAACCACTTTGACATTTTATCCAGATAAGAATATCACAAAGACAATTTTGTCACGCGATGGCAACAAAAAAATTCTAATCGAGGCCGGCGCGGGTGTAAAAATTACAATCGGTGAAGTTGGCGATGCCCCTGTTTCAGGGCCGAAAGACGAATTACTTTCTAAAATATCTGATATAATGGGTGGTAAGGTAGAAAACGATGGACAAGGAGGAAACCCATTCTAGAGACAAAAGCGGACGCATTCCACCTCAGGATGTTGTGGCGGAAAAGTCTTTGCTTGGCGCTGTGCTGATTTCTGATACTGTTCTTCCAGAAATCCTCACTATGATTAAGGCGGACGATTTTTATGAAGAAAAACACCGCATCATTTTTGCCGCCATGGCTTCGCTTTATGATCAGCACAAGCCAATTGATCTTTTAACACTCACAAATGAACTAAAGGAAACCAAGAAACTTAAGGAAATCGGTGGGGCGCCATATCTTACAGAACTCTCTAACTTTGTCCCAGTTGCTTCGCACGCGAAGGCTTATGCCGAGATTATTGAGAAGACCTCGACTCGCCGTAAATTAATTCGTGCCGGTACTGAAATCGCTGAGGAGGCTTACGAGGATGATGCTGAGGCTAGCGAGCTCATCGGAAAAGCCGAACGCCAACTGTTTGAAGTCTCCGACAAGATTATTAAAAGCGATTACCAACCGATGGGCGAACTTCTTGCGGATGCGTTTGATCGTATCGAAGAACTACATAAAAACAAAGGCGCGCTTCGCGGTCTAAAAACCGGTTTTCGTGACCTTGATAAGAAAACTGCTGGCCTTCAGCGTGGCGACCTCGTGATTATCGGTGCTCGCCCGGCCATGGGTAAAACGACTTTTGCGCAGAACATTGCCTATAACATTGCTAGTATTAATAAAAAGGGCGTACTCTTTTTCTCGATGGAGATGGCCGCGAACGAAATTATCGACCGTATGATTTCTGACGTATCCGGTGTTGATAACTGGAAAATGCGTACTGGTAATTTGACTGATGAGGAATTCCAGCGTATCGGTGATGCGCTTGGCGAAATGGATGAAATCCCGATTTATATCGACGATACCAGCTCCATGACAATCGTTGAGCTCAGGAATAAGGCTCGTCGCGCTATGCACGATCATGATATTGGCGTGGTAATCGTAGACTACTTGCAGCTTATTCAAGGCTCAGACCGTTACAAAGGGAACCGCGTGCAGGAAGTGACGGAGATCTCGCGTGGTCTTAAGATTCTTGCCCGTGAACTTGAAATTCCAGTAGTAGCACTTGCACAGCTTTCTCGTAGCGTGACTGGCCGCGACGACCCTCGCCCAGTGCTATCTGACCTTCGTGAGTCTGGTTCTATCGAGCAGGACGCCGACCTTGTGATGTTCCTCCACCGCCCTGACTATTACCGCCAGAACGACGATAATTACGAAGAGACACATATTACTGAACTCATCGTAGCGAAGCACCGCCATGGTGCTGTTGGCAAGATTGAGCTCTACTTCCATCCAGAGTTGCTACGCTTCATGTCGCTTGATAAAACGCGAGAGGAATAGTATAATAAAAAAGTGAAGAAAATTGTTATTTCCAAGCTTTTCTTGTATCGCTATCGTTTTGTGATTGGATATATACTTTTAGGGGCAGCCTTCATCGCATTGCTTTTAGTTCTACCGACTTTTTCCCAGCATGGCCTGTCTGATGCAGAAATGGAGTCTGCTACCAATTCTTATGCTTTAAGTGCCGGTGCGCCGCTTAGTGGTGACCTTGTTAACCTCCCCTACAAAGTCCTGCAAAAGATTTCGATTTCACTGTTTGGGCTTACACCTTATGCAATTAAACTCCCAAGCATCTTAATCGGCCTCGTTTTTGGTCTTCTTCTAATCCTTCTTTTGAACCGCTGGTTTAAGAGCAATGTTTCACTTCTTGCGTCCTGTCTCATGATTTTGTCGACTCCGTTTCTATTCTTGGCCGGCTCTGGTACTCCGCTTATTATGATTGTCTTTTGGCCAACGCTCCTACTCTGGCTTGGTTCCAAAATTCAAGGTGAAAAGCGGCCAAAGCCTTCCTATTCATTGCTTTTTGCGCTCGCGCTGATTTTTGCCGTATTTACACCATATATGATATATTTCGCTATTTTCTGCGTTCTCTTCGTCATGGTGCAGCCCCATCTTCGCTTCGTCGTTAAGAACTTGCCGAAGCTTCCACTTCTACTTGTCGGCATCGTTACGCTCGCTTGCATCGTTGCACTCGGCATGAATATCATTAGCCACCCTGACACTATCGCTGAGCTTCTTGCAGCAAAGGATTACAGCTTTTCAAACTTTGACCACAACCTGATTGAGGGTTTCTCGCCACTTTTTGCTTGGAGTAGCACCTATGAGAGCGTTCTTTTGACTCCACTTATTAGTCTGCCGGTCTTTGCGCTTGTTCTGATTGGTCTTTTTTCAACGACAAGAGGCTTCTTTGCCTCGCGCAATTCAATTGCTTCGCTTCTTCTCGTGTTTACGGTTATCATCACCGGTTTTAATCCAAACTCTGTCGTATTTATAATTTTGCCGCTTTCTATCTTGACTGCACATGGCCTTCGCTACGTTCTTGAAAAATGGTATGGTCTCTTCCCAGAAAATCCATACGCACGCGTTACCGCTCTTGTACCACTCACTGCGCTTTTTGCGCTTATCATCGTACCGAGTTTACTCCAGTATATCTATGGCTATCGCTACAGTCCTAGCGTTGCGACGCAGTTTAGCTACGACCTTAACATCATCCGCAAAAACTTAGCCGATGAGACATTACTCGTAAACGAACATTACGACTTTTATAAAATATTGGAACGTTCGACCGATATTACGGTAATTCCAGAGCTGGATCGTTTATCCTACGATAAGCTGGCTATTTTGCATGGGCAAGACGATTCCGGCAAATACAGCCTTTCTAAGATTATTACCTCCCCGTTGGTCGAAGAATCTGATATAATATATCTATATACAGCAAAAGGAGAATAACATGGGTCAAACGATGGACCAAATGAAGCTTATTAACCAGCTTCGCAAAGCACAAAAAGAACTTAAGAATGAAATCGTAGAAGTTGAAGCCGGAGACGGTGCCGTTGTTGTACAAATTACCGGTGAGCTCAAAGTTAAGAAAGTTTCAATCGATCCTGAGAAGGTCGATCTTGATGATATCCATGAGCTTGAGCGCTGGATTGAAAACTGTATGCGCGATGGTTTTGCAAAAGCACAAGAAATCGCAACCGACAAGATGAAGCCTCTCATGGGCGGTCTGTCCGGCCTCGGAATGTAAAATGCTCCCTAAGGCTCTACAAGACGCGATCGACGCGCTCGGTCTTTTGCCGGGCGTTGGTCCGCGTACGGCCGAGCGTTACGCCTATTATCTTTTTCGCTCCAACGAAAAAATTTCCGACAACATCGCCGAAGCGCTTGAGTCTTTACACTCTGGCGTTAAATCTTGCCCGGTGACTTTTGCGTTAATCGATGCGGATGAAGACGTTTCACCACTCTACAGCGATTCTTCGCGCGACAAAAAGACTGTTATGGTTGTAGAGGAGCCGCTAGATATCTACGCAATAGAGCAAATGCATTCTTATAAAGGAACCTACCATGTTCTCGGTGGCGCCATTTCGCCAATTGACGGTATTACGCCAGACCAACTACATATTAAGGAACTCATCAATCGCGCTAAGGATGATGAGGTCTCAGAAATAATCATCGCTACCAATCCGTCTGTCGAGGGTGAGTCCACTGCACTTCTACTCGAAAAAATGCTCCACGATTCATATCCAGAGCTCAAAATTACAAGGCTCGCGCGCGGTTTACCGCTTGGTGTAGACTTGTCTTACGCGGATCAAATTACCCTTAGCGCCGCACTTGAGAATCGCACAAAATTGTAGTTTTTCTATGATATAATCAGGTTATGGACAAGAATTTCAAGGTGCGTCTGATTGTCGGTATATGTTTGTTTTTAGTCGCTCTAGTTGGATTTTATACATTTGACAGTATCCCATTTAAAATTGTCTATACTTTTATCGTTGCGGTTGCTGCAATCGAGCTTTTTAGCTTCTTCTGGCGAAGCTTCACTAAGTTAAACTGGGTTCTTGCCATGATTGAATTCGGTCTTCTTATTATGAGCCTGTTTTTTGTTTATTCACTAAACGTGCATAAGCTCTGGTATATTGTTCTTGGCATCTGTGGCTACGACATTTTTGCATATCTTTTCGGGAAAATGCTAGGCGGTCGGATTATTAAGAAATCAAGACCGTTCCCAAGTATCTCAAAGAATAAGACCTGGGAGGGAACCATACTCGGATTACTCGCTGCCACACTTGCCGTAGCAATTTACATGGGGACAAGCGGCACTTTTAACTCTGATTGGGTATTTCTTCTTTCTGGCCCACTAGCATTAATTGGAGATCTGTTTGAAAGCAAGCTAAAACGCTATTCTAAGGTAAAAGATTCAAACGAAATCATTATTAAAAACAAAATATTTGGAAAGATCGAACTATTAATGGGGGGCTCCGGTGGGCATGGTGGTTTCCTAGACCGTGTTGATTCCACAGCTTTTGCGGGCACTATTATATATATAATATATTTCTTCGTCTAAAAAACCTCCGGCTCGGAGGTCATTTTTTATCTTAATATGTTTTAGTTAGACTACGTTTCTACGATGGTTTACTTTCCAAGCACGAACCTTGGCAAACTTGGCTGCAAGCACATCGGTAGACCACTTGTCACCCAGCATGACAGTCTCTTTTCTACTAAAACCATATTCTTCGCGCGCTTTCGTTAGTTTGGTCGAGAGAGGCTTCTTGGCCCACCAAACGCAAGGCACATCGATTGGTTCGCAAAATCTTTGCATCATTTTCTTGCGACCATTATTTGATACGACAATGATTTTTGTGCCAGCAGCGCGACAATCATCGATCCAATCTGCGAGTTCATCGGCCGGCTCTTTTTCTGAATGCAGACGAAGCGTATTATCAAAATCACAGAGAAGAAGTTTTACATTCTCTTTCTTTAGCAATTCTGGTGTTATCTCTTCAAATCTTTCAAACTTTTTGTCTGCATGTAGCATAGTACTATAATAGCACAAAATGCGGTATAATAAGAGTATGTATCAGAATTTTTTGGAGTTTCTAAAGGGCAAACAGAAGATTTGTGTAATCCAAGCCGAGAACCCAGATGGTGATTCTTTGGGTTCGGCAGTTGCGCTTGATTATTTGCTTAGTGACAAGGAAGTATCTCTATATTGCCCGATTGACATACCTAAGTATCTGCATTATTTCCCAGATTGGTCGAGGGTGTCAATTGATTTTGATTACCGCGCAGATGGCTACATTATCGTAGATACAGCGGCCGAGGTACTGCTTTCTAAACTTCTTGATGATACGGCTATCAAAAATCGCCTTTACTCTACTCCTGTTCTTGTGATTGACCATCATGAAACAGAGGATGATATTAATTTTCCGCATGAGAGCATCATTGAATCTCGCCCGGCTTGCGCTGAGCTGATTTATGATATCGCAAAGGATTGCGGCATGGATGTCTCGAAAGAATCCGCTGACGCAATTTATCAGGCTATCGCTTCCGACACACTTGGTTTCACTAGCTCATCAATGACAGCGCACACTTTTGAAATTGCTGCCGAGCTCGTAAAACTCGGTGTGAATGTTGGTGAACTTGAGGAGGCTAGGCGCGAATTCATGAAGAAATCCCCGCGCATCCTCGATTACAAAGCGGACCTTATTAAACGAGTTGAGTATTCGCTAGACGGCACGCTCGCAACCGTTCATATTCCTTGGGATGATATTCAAGAATATTCCGATGAGTACAACCCAAATGTATTGATACTCGAGGAGCTACGTTTGGTTGAGGGTGTAAAGGTAGCTGTAGCCGTTAAGACCTATCCGGACGGCAAAGTGACCGGCAAGATTCGTTGTTCCAACAAGGCACCGATTGCAGAAAGCATTGCGGCATACTTCGGTGGTGGTGGCCACCCATATGCTGCCGGTTTTCGCACCTATGACACGAATTATGACGAAGTATTAAGAGATTTAATTAAAATTATCCCAGAACTACTGGAGGAGGCAAACCATGAATAAAGAACTTGAACTTTTTAAGGCACACGACTTTTGCAAAAGCAACGAGCCTAAACTAACTGTAGTTATGATTCATGGAATTGCTTCCGATTCTTCGACTTACACTGACGCTCTTAAATATCTTGAGTCCAAAGACGAACTAAAGGACGTCCGGTTTATCACCTTTGACCTGCTTGGTGTCGGTAATTCATTTGCCTCGGATGAGCTCAACTATGATTATAGCGAGCAGCTTTCCGCACTCGATAATTCAATCAAGAAATTAAACATCGATACTCCACTTGTTATGGTAGGACATTCGATGGGTACTATGATTCTAGCTCGCTATCTAAAAGAATACCAACCGAGTATCAAAAAACTTGTTTTGCTCTCTTCGCCAATTTACAGGGAAGAAGATCTTAAAAACCCAGTCTTTGTCCAAGGCATGGATGCCTTCAAAAAGGGACTTTCCGATAGACTAACCAGTGCTTCCGCCATCCGGCAATTCGAACATTCAGTTGACAACATTGTGCTAAACCCAGGAAACTTCGAGTACTATGCCTATCTTTCGGTGCCAACTGTCTGTATTTATGGCATTAAAGATAAACTAATCATTCCTCAGATTATCGAAGGAATCGCCGCAAAAAATCCAAATGTAACTGCGATTTGCGGACCAGACGGTCACAGCTTGTCCGAATTTAAGGCCGAAGAGCTATTTAAGGTCTTAGAAAGTGAAGTCAATGAAACTATATAATACTGCTGACAAAAAACTAGAAGAATTTAAACCGCTTGGTGATGTAGTTAAAATCTATACTTGTGGGCCGACCGTCTATAACTACGCGCACATCGGAAATTTTGCTTCCTATATTTACTGGGATTTACTTGTTCGCACCTTGAAAGCCAATGGCTACAAGGTGAAGCGAGTGCTTAACTTTACTGACGTAGGGCATTTGACCTCCGATGGAGACAGCGGTGAAGATAAACTTGAAAAGGGTGCACGCCGCGAGGGGAAGTCAGCTTTCGATGTGGCCGAGATGTACATTGATGCATACAAACGAGATTTTGCACTCCTAAATCTAACCGAGCCAGACGTTTACGCTCGCGCGACTGATTATATCGAGGAGGATAAAGCCGCCGTAGACAAGATGACTGAAAAAGGCTTCACCTACGAAACCTCTGATGGTGTTTATTATGATACATCCAAGTTTGAACACTATGCTGATTTCGCTGGCCTAGACCTTGAAGGCCTGAAGGCTGGCGCGCGGGTAGATTTTTCTAGTGAAAAGAGAAACGTTTCCGATTTTGCCGTGTGGAAGTTTATTCAACCAGGTGAGAAACACGAGATGCGCTGGGACTACCTTGGCCGCCCTGGATACCCTGGCTGGCATCTAGAGTGCTCTACGATTATCGAAAAAGAACTTGGCGAGCCAATTGATATTCATACGGGTGGCATTGACCACATTCCAATTCATCACACCAACGAAATTGCGCAGACTTACGCAATTTCTGGCCGTGAGCTTGCTAAGTATTGGCTACACTGCAACTTTATCACAATCGATGGCGAGCGCATTTCTAAATCACTTGGAAATACTTACTCAATTGCTGATCTAGCCGAGCGTGGCTTTGATCCGATGGATTATAAACTCTGGATTTTACAAGGGCATTACCAGGGGACGAGAAACTTTACTTTTGAGAGCCTAGAGGCCGCCAAGAATCGCCGCCTCAACTGGAGGAATCGCATTGCGCTTTGTTACCAGAAGGATATTGAGAGTACTGGTGCCTTTGATAAAATCCTTTCTGCAATGAACGAGAATCTCAACTCTGCTGAGGCTTGTGCCGTAATCGATAATTCGGAGCTTTCGTTTGAAGATTGGCAGAAGATTGATGAATTATTTGGGCTTCGCCTAATTGAGACTACACCAAATATTTCCGAGAAACTCTATAATTTGATTCGTGAACGCGAAGAGGCCCGCATTAATAAAGACTTTGAGTGGTCAGACAAAATCCGTGACGAACTCCTAGAAAACGGCATTGAAGTAAAAGATACCAAAGACGGTTCCATCTGGCAGTATAAATAGCAAGTAGCGGTTTGAGCTTGCATTATATGAGCCCAAGAGTAAAAAAATATTCCACAGGTCGAGTACGGTACTGAAATACCGGCGCAGACCTGACTGGAATATTTTTTTGCTCCTGGCGCGAAATATACCGCAAGCGAAAATGCTACTTGCTATAATATCTGCTAAGGAAAGTGCTTTTGTATTCTTCGAAAGTGCCGTTTAAAATGGATTCGCGGATTTTGTCCGTGAGGGCCACTACGAAGTGTTCATTATGGATACTTGCGAGGACCTTTGCGGTAATTTCATCAGTCTTGAAGAGGTGGTGCAAATATGCTCTGTTGTAATTTTTACAACACTCACAATCGCATTCTGGCATGAGTGGAGTGAAATCATTGCGGTATTTAGCGTTTTTAATATTAATACGGCCATCTAAAGTATAAAGGGAGCCGTTTCTAGCCATACGAGTTGGGCCGACACAGTCAAAAGTATCACAACCATATTCTGCGCCCACAAAGATGTCGATTGGCTCCTGGCCCATGCCAAGAAGATGACGAGGTTTATCTTCTGGCAAAATCGAATTCACGTTTTTTAGCATTTCATCCATGCCTTTTGCTACGAAAACACCGCCAATACCGAAGCCGTCCGGATTAACCGATTTACAAAACTCAGCAGACTTAGCACGAAGGTCACTGAATGTGCCACCCTGGACTACAGCATAGAGATATTGCTCCGGCTTTTTATTCTTTATTGCTTCTTCTAGGAGCTTGCCGTGTTCTTCTTTGCAGCGGACAAGCCAGTCGTGAGTACGGTTCATGGCGCGTTCCATATCACCATGGTTTTCGGATTTAGCTAGGTGATCAAAAGCCATATGAATGTCTGCGCCAATGCTCCATTGCGCTTGCATAGATGACTCTGGTGTCATTTCAAACTTGTCACCATTAATATGCGATTTAAACTTAGCCCCATTTGAATTGATTTTAACGTCTGGCAGAGAAAAGATTTGGAACCCACCGGAATCCGTGAAGGTCGGGCCGTGCCAACTTGAAAACTCAGCGAGGCCGCCGGCTTCTTTGATTAGTTCGGTACCTGGAGCGAGCAGAAGATGGTAGGTATTAGCGAGAATAGCTTGAGAACCAAGCTCACGCATCTCTTTCATTGTGAGAGCCTTGACCGTAGCACGCGTCGCCGCTCCGACAAAAGCTGGAGTTTTGATATCGCCGTGCGGAGTGTGGATGATGCCAACTCTTGCTAGACCGTCTCTTTTTTCGATGTCAAACTTTAGCATATAAAGCACGAGTCTCCATAGCTTAGGAAGTTATAGTCCGCCTCGACGGCGTGATCATAGGCGGCATGTAAGTGCTCCCAGCCAGCAAAAGCTGCCGTAAGCATCAGAACCGTTGACTTAGGCGCATGGAAGTTCGTAAGCAGAGCATCGAGGATTTGGAATTTAAAACCGGGATAGATAAAGATATCGTCCTCGCCATAAGTTTTGCCAGTTTTGGCGTAGTATTCTAGAGTTCTTGCCACGGTCGTGCCGATTGAAATAACGCGGTGATTAGAGGCTTTTGCTTCTTTGATTGCAGCAATAGTGTCTTCAGGAATCGAAAACCACTCAGAGTGCATTTTGTGCTCCTCGACATTGTCGGTACGAATTGGAAGGAAAGTACCTAGGCCGACATGAAGAGTTAGATACTTCACGATTACGCCTTTTTCCTTCAAGCGCGTGAGAAGCTCTTCGGTCATATTGAGGCTGGCGGTCGGTGCCGCGGCAGAGCCGGTGTTTTTAGCCCAGACAGTTTGGTAGCGCTCGACATCAGCCGGAGTCGCATCGCGGTGAAGGTACGGTGGAAGAGGAACATTGCCATATTTATCAGCAAGTTCGGCCAAGTCTTCTTTACACTCAACCTCAGCAATACCATTTCCGAGAATATGTTTTACGGTCACCTCAACGTCATCTACTTTTAAAACATCACCATCGTGTAGTTTGCCGCGATACATTACACTATGAAGATCTCCGTCATGTCGCTCAAGGACTACGAGTTCACGTTCGCGACCGTCCGGTAACACCGCAAAAAGACGTGACTTCATTACCTTAGTGTCGTTTAAAACAATCACGTCGCCTGGATTCAAAAACTCGTCCAGGTTTTTATAATATGAATCTTGATACTCACCAGTCTTACGATTAATCACAAGAAGTCTTGTGGTACCACGCACCTTTGGCGGGAATTTCGCAATGCGCTCTTCTGGCAAGTCGTAATTATAATCAGATACTAGCATTTTTATCCTTCTCAATTTGTTTTTGGTAGCGTTCTTCTTCAGAGAAAATGCAGCCGCAGTATTTTTGCATGTAGAGACCAGCCTCGCGAGCTTTGGCTTGACCTTCACGGAAACCAACTCTAAAATCACGGTAAAGGAATTTGATGCCAAATTGCTTCGCAATCGCTTCTCCCACCTCTTTAATAATCTCGTGCTTTTGATATGGCGAAACGAGTAGCGTAGTCGTAAATGCCTCAAAACCGTTTTCTTTGGCATACCTAGCGGCCTCAGATAGACGTTTCAAATAACAATAGTTTGCACAGCGATTCTCGATATCTCCTGCGACGTTTTTGCAGAATTCATCAAGCCCGTATTCTTCTTTAAAGACGGCTTCTGAGTTTACCGATTTAGCATATTCTTTTAGGCAATCACGGCGGGCCTTATACTCGGTATATGGATGAATGTTTGGATTATACCAAAAAATAACCGGCTCGATGCCCTCGGCGCGGAGAGAGTCAATACAATAAACGCTGCACGGAGCGCAGCATGTATGCATCAATACTTTTTGCATTTACATTATTATATCATTTGTGCTAAAATAAGTCTATAAGAGGAGGTATATGTCCAAGACTATTGAGACGGATACGAAGACATTTTTGCGTTTTTGGTTAGTGCCAGTTGGTATTGGTCTAGTTGGGCTATTTTTGTACTTCGCAGCTACCGGCCTTGTAATTGTTGGCATTTCTATTTTTCTAGCTCTAGCGCTAAAACCTCTTGTGAACAGGGTTAATAATTTCTTTTCGAGGCATTTTGGAACCGAGAAAAAGCATCGCACCGCCTCTGCCGTACTTGCTTACCTCATTGTCGTTTTAATCATTGGCGGCATCATCCTGGTTGTTGGTCCGGTTGTTGTAAACGAGACGAGCAAATTCATCCAGCATTTCCCGGAGACCTTCCAGGATAATTTCGGTGGATGGGAAGGAATTAATAACTTTGGTCACAGCATTGGGATTGAAAATCTCCAGAGCGATATCACAAGTGCTGTAAGCGGAATTTCTGATAATATCCTTGGTGTGCTCGGCAACAACCTTATCGCAAACGTGGGCGGTATTGCAGACATCGTCATGAAGATTATGCTAACACTCGTTCTAACTCTTCTATTCCTTCTTGAAGGGCCGTCCCTTATGGATACACTTTGGAATACCATCAGTACAGGAGAAGAGGACAAGAAACCAGTTGCTGTGGCAAAGCGTATTGTCGCAAGAATGGCAAATGTCGTCTCGACTTACGTATCGCGCCAGGTGATTGTGGCCGCTATTGATGGTTTGTCTTGTGGCCTTATCGTGTTCTTGCTCTCACTCTTTACTGGTATTTCTTCTAGCCTAGCCATACCGATGGGGATGATCACGATGCTTTTCTATCTCATTCCAATGTTTGGCCAATTTATTGGTGGAACACTTGTCACAATCATACTCCTGTTCTCAAGCCCGCTTGCGGCCGTGATTTTCGCTCTGATCTATATAGTTTACGCTCAGTTTGAGAATAACCTCATTGCACCAAAGATTCAGGGGAACGCTCTGAATCTTCCAGCCGTGATGGTGCTCGTTGCTATCGTAATTGGCATGTATATGTTTGGGCTTCTTGGCGCCATTATTGCCGTTCCGATCGCTGGGTGCATCCGCGTACTCGTTGATGAATATCCTAATATTAAAGCAGCTCGTAGATAAAAAATGTCGGACAAGAAGAAAAAAGCAAAGCGCATTCGCAAAATTATTCTCACAATTCTTTTTATTGCCATTAACGCAATCGTAATTACAATAACGGCGACTAGCGAGTTTGGTAATTCCAATGGCGCTGCAGAGCTTTCTGAAATCAAGATTAATTGGTGGTATTTACTCCCGGCGACACTTTGTTTTGTCGGTATGATTATCCTTGAGGTCGCTAAGTATGTATTGATGATTCGTAGAACCGCAGGCAGGACCGATATTAAAAAATCCGCGGCCTGGAGCTTGGCTTGGCGTACTGTAATGCTTGGACGCTATTATGATCGCGTCACGCCAGCTGCGGTTGGTGGACAGCCTTTCCAAATTTACCACATGCGTAAATCTGGCATGGTTTCGCGCGGAATGGCCTCGGCAATCCCGGTCTTTGGCATGATTTCTGGCCAAATAGCGTTTATCCTGATTGCGATTCCATGTTTTATCGCTGGCGGTTTTTCTGGTGAGAACTCAGTCTTAATCCTGACGGCCTGGCTTGGCCTTCTGTTCTATGCTTTCTGGCCAATCTTGGTTGCCTCGGCATCATTTTTCCCAAAACCAACCACAAGACTAATCAAAGCATTCGTAAAGCTTCTTGCAAAAATTAAAATCATCAAGAATCGCGAGGCTGCTCTTTCTAAAATCGAGACCGAAGTAGGCGAATATGTTCGCTACACTAGGATGATTATGAAGTCACGCAGCTTATTCTTTGCCGTAATCTTCATGTCTATTATTGCGAATCTTCTTATCTCCTTCGTACCATTCTTCGTCTTGACCGCATTTGGTGGCAATGTAGGCTTCTGGTCCTGTTTAGTTTTGACCGTCGCCGTAGAGTCTGCCGTCTACTTCATTCCAACTCCAGGCAACTCCGGTGCGGCGGAGGGTACATTCTACGTTGTCTTCTCGGCGCTCTCAACTGGCTACGTTTTCTGGGCTATGCTTTTCTGGCGCCTTTTCTCTTACTATATATATATTATGGTTGGCCCACTCATCTATCTCAAAATGTATCTGGAGAGCAAGTACAAGAAGGTAAAGCATGCTTAGGCTTTTGCGCTATTTGAAGCCATACTGGTGGCAGGTTCTTATTCTGCTTGCCGCAACTGCGGGGCAGGTTTATGCTACACTAAGACTCCCGGCCCTTATGGCGGACATTGTTAATAATGGTATTGTAAATGGTAATTCCGACTATATCTGGTCGGTAGGGGTTCGAATGATTCTGCTCGCCTTCTTTGCAGCGGTTTGTTCAATTGTAACTAGTATTTTCTCAGCAAGAGTTGGCTCATATTTCTCGCGGGATATTCGTGCCGATATTTTTAACAAGGTACTAACACTCGATGCTACCAATATGAAGAGCTTTAGTACCGCTTCGCTTATTAATCGCACTACGAATGATACAAACCAAGTTCAGCAAGTTGTAATGATGATGCTTTCAATGATGCTTCTTGCACCAATGTTTTGTATTATTTCGCTTGTGATGGCAATTCAGACTGCGCCAGATATGAGTTACATTATCGTAATTGGTGTTGTATCTATCCTTGGCTCGGTCGCACTAATTATGTCACTCGTAATGCCAAAGTTTAAGGTTTTCCAGAAGATTATCGACCGCATCACCTTGCTCACCCGTGAAAACCTGACCGGTCTTAAAGTGATTCGTGCGTTTAATAACGAAAAACTCGAGCAAAGAAAATTTAGAAACACCAACGACAAACTAACAAAACTCCTCATCTTTATTGATAGAATTTTAGAGCTTCAAAATCCGCTCATTAACATTATTTTTAACGGGCTAACGCTACTTTGCACCTATGTTGGTATCACGCTCCTTTCTAAAGACTTTGGCTATCTTGGCAACATGTCAGCGTTCGCACAGTATGTCACACATGTTATGCTCTCGTTTTTGATGCTCTCTATCTTCTTTGTAATGCTTCCACGCGCCAATGTATCCGCGGAAAGAATTAATGAAATCTTGCGTTCGGATTTGAAGGTAAAATGGCCACACAAAACCAAAGGTGTGCCAGAAAAAGTCCCTTCGGTTGAGTTTAAAAACGTAAGCTTTTGTTATAATGCAGCCGCAGAAAATGTCTTATCGGATATTTCGTTTGTAGCACATGCTGGAGAGACAACAGCCTTTATTGGCTCCACTGGCTCTGGTAAGTCCACGCTAATTAATTTAATACCACGCTTTTATGAGCCAACTGGCGGTGAGATAATTGTAAACGGTATTAATATTTCTGACTACGAGAAAAGTGATTTGATGGCGAGAATCGGTTTTGTTCCGCAACGCGGCGTACTATTTTCCGGTACAGTGCGCTCCAATATCATGTTTGGAGCCCCAAATGCGACAGATTCTCAGGTGGTGAATGCCGCCAAGGTCGCCCAGGCGGATTCATTTATCCGTAAAATGCCAGGGGAATACGGCGCACATATCGCACAGGGCGGCGCTAATGTCTCTGGTGGCCAGAAGCAGCGACTTTCGATTGCTCGCGCAATCTGCAAAAACCCTGATATTTTTATCTTTGACGATTCGTTCTCGGCACTCGACATGAAAACCGATGCCAAACTTCGCGAGGCTTTGAAGCCAATTACGAAAGACATGGTTGTGCTTATTGTGGCGCAGCGCGTAAGTACGATTAAAGACGCCGACCAGATTATCGTCCTTGATAATGGTAAGGTCGTAGGGAAGGGTAAGCACCGTGCATTAATCAAGGATTGCGAGGTCTACCGCTCGATTGTGAAATCGCAGCTTTCCGAAGCTGAATTTAAGAAGGAATTGGAGGCTTCAAATGCATAACGGAATTCACGCAACTGGCAAGCCTAAAAATTCAAGGCGTGTATTTAAGACATTCGCTATCTCGCTCAAGAAATACACGGCTCTTATCGTTATTTCTGTTTTACTATCGGTTGGCTCTGCCTCGCTCGGTATTTTCATCCCGAAGATTTTGGGCGACATGACTAATATTGCGATTGAAACTTACCAGACCGGAATCGACTTTGCCGCGATCCATGCGAAGGTCGGTCTAGTCGTACTACTGTTCCTACTCTCGGCAGCCTTAAATTACGGGCAGGCCTTCATTCTCGCTGTGGTTACCGCTAAATACACCAAGGACCTTCGCGAGAAGATGATTGATAAGATTAGCCGTTTGCCAATCTCCTATTTTGATACGCATAAATATGGCGACGTGCTTTCTCGTATGACGAATGACATCGATGTTTTAACCACATCGCTTTCACAGGAAATTGCCGATATCACTTTAAGCCTTACTACGCTTGTCGGCGTGATTATTATCATGCTAACTATTTCTGCACCATTGTCACTCATCTCGTTTGTCGTGGTCACGCTCTCGGTGATTGTAGTAGCGAGAATTACAAAGTATGCCCAAAAGTTTTTCCAAGAAAGGCAGAAGATTTTAGGACAACTCAATGCACGTGTCGAAGAAGACTATGCTGGGCAGAGTATCATCAAGATTAACTCCTACGAACCAACTGCTATCGAAAAGTTTGACGACATCAATGGCGATCTCACTCGGATGACTGTAAAGTCCCAAATTTTTGCCTCGCTCTCCATGCCAGTTACGCACATCTTCACACATATTGGCTATGTTGCAGTTTGTGTACTCGGCGGACTTTTCGTTGTTGAGGGAAAAATTACAATTGGTGGAATTCAGGCGTTTATCCAATATGTGTCGCGTTTCAACCGCCCGATTACCGAGATTGCGTCTACCGTTTCTACGATTCAGGCTTTGCTTGCTTCATCTGAAAGAATTTTTGAGTTCCTTAGCGAAGAGGAGGAGGAGCCGGATGTTTTAAAGTCACTTTCGGTCGACGACGTGAAAGGTGCCGTTGAATTTCACGACGTGTGCTTTAGCTACGTAAAAGGCAAGCCAATTATTAAAAACTTTTCCGTCAAAGTCGAGCCTGGCATGAAGGTAGCAATTGTCGGTCCGACTGGAGCGGGAAAGACTACTATCGTGAATTTGCTCATGCGTTTTTATGAGCCAGACTCTGGATATATTTCCATCGACGGCGTACCGATCCGCGAGATGAAACGCTCGGATGTTAGGAATCTATTTGGCATGGTGCTTCAGGATACCTGGCTATTCTCAGGCACAGTCGAAGAGAATTTGCGCTACGGTAAGCAGTCTGCTTCTTACGATGAAATCGTGGCGGCCTCCAAGGCCAGTAATGCTTATCACGTAATTGAAGCTTTACCAAAGGCTTACAAATCCATCATCTCGGAAGATTCCGATAATATCTCGGCTGGCGAAAAGCAGCTCATTACGATTGCTCGCGCCATGGTGGCAAACCCACCAATGATGATTCTAGATGAGGCTACTTCAAACGTCGATACGCGCACCGAGCAGCTAATCCAAGACTCGTTTGAAAAACTAACCAGAAAGAGAACGTCGTTTGTGATTGCGCACCGGTTGTCAACAATTAGAAATTCTGACCTCATTCTTGTGATGAGAGATGGTAATATTGTTGAGCAAGGCAACCACGAGACGCTTCTCAAAGCAAACGGCTTCTACGCAGAGCTTTATAACTCACAATTTAGCGATAATTAGAAGCGCACTACCACTTTATTGTCGGCATGCCGTGCTCCGCAAGGAAGGCGTTCGCTTTGCTAAAGTGGTGGTTACCAAAGAAGCCACTATAAGCCGAGAGCGGGGATGGGTGCGGTGATTCGAGAATTAGGTGTTTACTGCCATCTATTAGTGTTTTCTTATTTCTAGCATCGCGCCCCCAAAGGATAAAGACCAGATGTGGGCGGGTTTTATTCAGATATTCGATTGTTGCAGTAGTAAAAATCTCCCAGCCTTTACCACGGTGTGAGCCGGCTTTATGAGCCTCAACGGTGAGAACGGTGTTTAGGAGTAACACGCCTTGATTCTGCCATTTTTTAAGACTGCCGGTCTTATTCTCGTGGTGGCCTATGTCGTTGTCGATTTCTTTATAAATATTGATTAATGAAGGCGGAATTGGTTGGGAGTCCGGCACGGAGAAAGCCAGACCTTCGGCGGCACCTGGGGTATGATATGGATCTTGGCCAAGAATCACAACCTTAACCTCATTTAAATCCGTAGTGAAGGCTGAGAAGACGAGGGATTTTTTAGGATAGATGGTTTTATGTTCGTATTCCTCATGGAGGAATTTAGATAGCTCTTTAAAGTAGGGTTTATCAAACTCTGCCCTTAAAAACTCCTTCCAACTCTCATGCATACATATATTATATGGTATAATTCTATAAAAGTGGAGTAATAAATGGCAAAGCTATATTTTAGATATGGGACGATGGGCTGCGGAAAAACCATGCAGCTTCTTCAGGTGGCATTTAATTACGAAGAACGTGGGCACAAGGTATGCGTAATTAAGCCCTCAACCGACACCAAAAATGAGACGAGCCTTCTAACCAGGATTGGCCCTGAGCGCAAAACCGATTTTTGCTTTGATAAAGAAGAAGACCTGTTTAAGAAAATCTCGGAAGAATACCGCGATGTACACTGCGTGTTGGTTGACGAAGCGCAGTTTATGACCCCAGCGCAGGCTGACCAGCTGTTGAAGGTCACAGCAAGACTCAATATCCCAGTGATGGCTTATGGGCTGAGGCTGAATTTTCGCCAACAAGATGGTGGATTTGAGGGCGCAACGAGGCTGCTTCAAATCGCACACAATCTCGAGGAGATTAAGACGATCTGCGACTGCGGCCGCAAGGCAACGCTAAATGCGCGTCTTATCAATGGTAAAATTGTTTCCGATGGGCCAGACATTTTGATCGATGATGGTAAGACCAATGTCGAGTACCGCGCGTTTTGCCCGGTTTGTTATGAAAAACATTTAGAGGAGGCTAAATAATGCATATAGTAATTGAGGGGCAGGATGGGACTGGTAAGGACACACAGGCGCAGAAGCTGGTAGAATACTTCCGTGCGCAAGGCAAGGATGTGGTTTGCTACTCCGAGTCCGGCACTGGTAGCGAGGACCCGTTTATCAAGAAGATTGCTGAGCTAAACTACGGCTCCAAACAGGATATCGACCATCGTACTAGGGTACTACTTTACCTCGTTAACCGTTACGAGCAATGGCGAAAAATTGCCGAACCAACTCTGAAGACTGGCGGAATCGTAATTACGGCGCGTAGCTGGCTCTCGACGCTCGTCTATGAGGGCTATGGGGCCGGAGTTAGTCGCTCTACAATCGTAAAACTCCATAAAGCAATGATGCCGGAAAAATATTTCAATCCTGACAAAATCATTCTTCTTACTATTCCTGAAGAAGTACAGGCGAAGCGCCTCGGCACCCAGGTTGACAAAAACTGGGACCGTAAAAAAGAGGTTTGGAAATCCAAAGGTTCTGAATTTCAGCACAAGATTAACCGTGGCTACATCCAGGTTGCTAAGGACTATAATATCCCTACTTGCGATGCATCCGGCACTATCGACGAGGTATTTGAAAACATCTTGAAAATGCTTTAGACCTTCCCAGGGGGGGCTCCAGAGGACTTCGAGTTTTCTGGGGTTTAAGGCTACTTTCCGGGCTTGAGTTTTTCAAGCTTTAGAGCCATGCTACGAGGCGAGCGTATTCCTCGGAGTTTTTGTCGTAGGAATCGAGGATGTCTTCAATGTAGGTTTTGCCGTTTAGGAGATTCAGGGTTTTGATTTGCGGCATGGAAGCAAGAAGACGAATGATGGCCTCATCGGTCTCAACATTGGTCATAGATTTAGCCGGGTCGGTAGCGTGCGAATGGACACGAAGCTCTTTATAGACAAAGCGCTTGATGCCGGCTTGGAGACAATACTTAAGACAGTTGTCGCAGGTGGCGACGCGGTTATAAATCGTACAGCCAGTGAGGTCCTGATGGGCAAAGAGAATTGCATTCATTTCGGAATGAGTTGCAAAATGATACTTCATCGGGCGTTCACTTAAGGTCAGCTTAGTTTCGTCGGCGCCTTGAACTAGGCCATTATAGCCGAGCGACACTACACGCTTATTTTTATCAACAATTACGCAACCCATTTTTGACGATGGGTCTTTACTTTTTAGCGCTACCGTTTCGGCAATTTGCATGAAATATTCATCCCATGCGCGTTGTTTTTCGTCCATGTTTCCTCCAATTCTTATCTATTATAGCATGAAATACCAGGTGGGGGGTTGTGGTTTTTGAAAAACTGTGATTTAAAGGAGCCTCAAAATAAAGAGAGGAGTAATATGTCAAAAATCAAGGTGCGGTGGGCCAGCAAAAATAATAAAATTAAGGTGCGCTACATTGCATCACTTCTGGCTTTCCTGACTAGTGGTGGCTATGGTGGAGGCGGGGGACTGGCGACCGCCACAAGCTGTCCGGATGTCGTAGGCGTATTTGTCCGAGGCTCGGGCGAGGAAAGGTGGACAGGGATAAACTACATAGCATTTCGAGACTCGCTTTCTGAAAAGCTTGCTACAACGTCGCTATCATATGATTTTTTGGACTTAGATTATCCTGCCGTGGGAATCGATTTTGGGGTTGCAGTCTCAGCCTTTTTTAGTGGTGGGACGGCATATGAGTTTGGCGCAAGTATTGAACAGGGAATTCACGAACTACAGCGTGTCGTAAACGATGGGTGTTCAAGAACCAAGTACGTGCTTGGCGGCTACTCACAGGGGGCGATGGTAATAACAAAGGTTTTGCCGGCGCTTAAGGCAGAGCGAGTTTTATACGCAGCAACCTTTGGCGATCCGAAACTATACTTGCCGGAGGGGGCGGGGCTAGCGCCTTCCGCTTGTTATAACCGGGGGCTCTCGAATTACCGAATATATGTGCCAGACTGCTTTGCCTGGAATGGCAAACTTGGCGGGCAAAACCCCTACCAGCCAGAAGCATATATCGACAAGCTCGGTACCTGGTGCAATAGGCACGATATCATGTGTTCGCCATACCTTAGTATCGGAAGCCATACCTCCTACGTGTCCGACAATTTGTACGAGGATGCGTCTAGAGTAATGATTGGGAAAATCACTGAGTATTTTGGGATAGAAAACCGCTTCTTTACGCCTCACGATACGGCAATTTTGATTGATTCTACCGGCTCTATGGGTGACATGATTGAAACATACAAAGCTGAGGCCTTGAGACTTGCTCGCGAGACACTGGAGCACAATGGGCGAGTTGCGCTCTATGATTATCGTGATCTAGATGATCCTTACGAGCCGGTCAACCGTTGTGATTTTGAAAGCTGTGATTTAGACACCTTCTCGGCTGGACTCTCTAGTATCCAAGCAGATGGCGGTGGGGACACTCCAGAATCGCTCCTTTCGGCATCCTATCACGTGATGAAAGAACTAAACTGGAAAGTGGGGCACACCAAGTCACTCGTTGTTTTGACTGATGCACTTTATCTTTCGCCAGACCGCGACGGCATAGATTTTGATGATGTGGTTCGGCTGAGCCGGATTATTGACCCGGTCAATTTCTATATCATTACCACACCAGAGGCCGTTTCCGATTATCAACCCCTTGCGGATGAAACCGGCGGCAAAGTCGTCACTATTTCCGACAATTTAAGCCTTCTCACCGATTCAATTTTGACAAGAAGCGATAGTTTGCCTCGCGTGGAAATACCAGATGGATACGGTGCACGCTCTCTTGGCTTACCTGCAATAAGCTCATACGAAGTTGAAGACAATAGTTCTAGTATTACAATCCGGCTTAGTGGTGCCATAGAAAGGCTCCTCGTAACTATGAACGACGCTTGGCTCGGGATTACGGAGGATAAAACTATCATTATTCGCGACCTCGATAGGACTATAGACAACACTATAGTCATAACGCCACTTTCTGATACCATGAGGGGCGAGCCTATTCAAATTTCACTAGATATGATTATACCAAAAGCTCCCGATACGGGAGTGGTAAAATAGTATATACTTTCATTATAGCATATTTTCCGCTTTTTGTCAATCTGTCTCTGTTGACAGAGTGGAGCACAAGTGCTATAATATTCTAATGATTTTGAACAAAGATAAGATTCGCAACGTAGCAATTATCGCTCACGTTGATCATGGAAAGACTACACTTGTGGATGCGCTTCTTAAGCAGTCCCACACCTTCCGTGATAACCAGGCCGAGATGAGCCAAACCCTCATCATGGACTCGATGGACCAAGAGCACGAGCGTGGCATTACAATTACCGCTAAGCAGACTTGCGTCTACTATAATGACTATAAAATTAATATTATCGATACCCCAGGGCACGCTGACTTTTCTGGCGAGGTTGAACGTACGCTTAATATGGCGGACGGCGTCCTTCTAATCGTAGATGCCCAGGAAGGCCCAATGCCTCAAACTAAGTTCGTCTTGTCTAAGGCTCTCGATCTAAAACTCAAGCCGGTCGTGATTATCAACAAGATTGATAAGCCAGCTGCTCGTATCGATGAGGTACTTAGCGAAGTGGAAAGTCTTTTCCTTGAGCTTGCAACCGATGAGTCTCAACTCAACTATCCTGTCTACTACGCTATCGCACGCGATGGCCGCGCAGGGAAGACTCCTGAACTAGACGATAATCTCCATGTTATCTTTGATTCAATTATTAACGACATTCCGGCCCCTTCGGTTGATACCGAAAACCCGAATGCTCAGCTTCTTGTTGCTGCACTTGCAGCTGATAATTATCTTGGTAAGTATTGTATCGGTAAAATCTTCCGTGGCAAGCTCAAAAAAGGCCAGAGTGTTAAGATTCTGCAGGATAGAAACGGCGAAAAGAAATCCGTCTCTTCCAAGATTGACCAGCTCTTTATCTATAAGGGCTTGGGGCGTGAGGAAGTTTCCGAAGCAATTGCGGGTGATATTGTAGCCCTTACCGGTCTTGCCGAAGCTAGCATTGGCGATACGATTGCTACTGGCGATAATCCTGAAGCTCTTCCAACTATTGAACTTGAGGCGCCAACACTTTCTATCTACATTGGTCCAAACACTTCACCGCTAAAGGGCCGTGAAGGTGAATTTACGACTTCGCGCCAGATTGCCGAGAGGCTTGAGCGTGAGCTTGAAACCAATATAGCTCTTAAAATCCAACCAGATGGTCTTGGCTACAAGGTCTCTGGTCGTGGTGAGCTCCATCTTTCCGTTTTGATTGAGACGATGCGCCGCGAGGGCTACGAGCTCGAAGCTGGCCGCCCAGAGGTGGTTTACAAGGATATTGACGGCGTTAAGTGCGAGCCGATTGAGAGCCTCACGATTGAGGTTTCTCCAGAATACGTTGGCGCCGTAAGTCAGGAGCTTGGCGTAAGAAAAGCCGACCTTAAGACTCAGGACCTCACTTCGACTGGCGCAACGCGGTTTGTCTATGAGATTTCTACTGCTGCGCTTATCGGCCTTCGCAACAATCTACTTACCGCTACCAAGGGCACCGTTATTATGTCCAGCATCCCGTCTGGCTATCGCCCACTTGAAGGCAAATACAAACCAGAGCGTAACGGCGCTTTGATCGCCTTTGAAAACGGTACTTCGACCGCTTACGCGCTTGATGCCGCGCAGGCTCGTGGCGTTTTGTTTATTCCACCACAAGTACCAGTCTATCAGGGCATGATTGTCGGTCTTTCAAACAAGAAGGATGACATCGATATCAACATCTGCCGCGAAAAACAGCTCACGAACATGCGTACCCACGCATCTGATGGTGCTATTCAGCTTACTCCGTACACTCAGCTCTCTTTGGAGCAGTGTCTTGATTTCTTGCTTGATGATGAGCTTCTTGAAGTTACACCAAAGACTTTGAGGCTTCGCAAGCGCCAGCTTGATCCAACCAAGCGAAAACGCGAAAATAGAGCTTAAATAAATACGACTTCTTTATGCTATAATAAAAAAGTATTAAGGAGGTCAGGATGAAAAAGTGCTTTGATGCTGAAAAGTATTTGAAGATCCAGAAGAAGAAAATCAAAAGCCGCATCAAGATGTTTGATAAGCTCTATCTAGAGTTTGGGGGAAAGCTGATCGATGACCAACATGCCGCAAGGACGCTTCCTGGTTTTTTGCCCGACCTCAAAATTCGCTTACTCCAGGAGTTCAAGGATGATGCTGAAGTAATCCTCTGTATCAATGCGAACGCAATTGAGAATTCCAAAATTCGCGCCGACCATATGATCTCATACGAGACCGAAGTTTTGCGCCTGATTGAGTTTTTGCGTAGCAAGGGAATCCTTGTTAGCTCGGTCGTTATTACACTCTTTGATGGGCAGAAGAAAGCGAAGGATTTTGCTAGGAAGCTCGAGGATTACAAGGTAGCGACCTATTTCCACACCTTTACCAAGGGCTATCCAACCGATGTCGATACGATTGTTTCTGATGAAGGCTATGGCGCTAATCCGTTCATTAAGACAACAAAGCCACTCGTTGTAGTTTCGGCACCTGGGCCTTGCTCCGGAAAGCTCGCCACGGCACTTTCTCAACTCTATCACGAAAGTAAGCACGGCGTGAAAGCTGGTTATGCGAAATTTGAGACCTTCCCAGTATGGGCTTTACCTTTGAAGCACCCAGTCAACATCGCTTACGAGGCGGCCACCGCTGATCTGAATGATAAAAACATGATTGACTATTTTCACCTCGAGAAATATGGAGTGCCGGCCGTAAATTACAACCGCGACCTCGAAACATTCCCTGTCCTTAAGGAAATCTTGACTCGCATTACCGGCAAGACGATTTACTATTCGCCGACCGATATGGGCGTAAACGTGATTGGCGAGTGTATTACCGATGATAAGGCCGTGCAAAAGGCGGCAAAAGACGAGATTGTCCGCCGCTACTATCGCGCCATAACTGATCTTAAGAAAGGATTGGTCGGGCCAGAGGTGCCAGAGAGGATTAAGCTGCTTCTAAACGAGCTTGGCATTTCTGAAAAAGATCGTGAAGTCGCCATGAAGGCTGACGAGAAGAGGAAAGAGAAGAATGGTTTACCAAGTGCCGCAATCGCGATTGGCAAGAAATATATTACGGGAAGAAAGACTGGTTATCTGTCGCCAATTTCGGCTACAATCTTAAATGCTTTGAAGGTTGTAACAAAAATTCCAGACGAAGTCGACCTGATTTCGCCAAATGTACTCGAGCCAATTCTTGAGATCAAGAATAAGACTTCGAATTTCAAGGAGAGCTATCTAAAACTTGGTGAAGTTCTGATTGCGCTTTCTATTTGCTCTACCACAAACCCAATTGTAAAGAAGGCACTCGAAAACCTAGATAAATTGAGTGGTGCCGAGCTTCATTCGACCCACATGATTACGGACGGGGAATTAATCGTTCTCGGTAATCTCGGCGTCAACGCTACCTGTGGCACGGAAATTGATATCAGCTAGCTCTTCGCCAGAATCAGAATTGGAATTGGAATTGGAATTGGAATTG
>JAEEGL012505621.1_pt1 | contig 48715 bp, 40 predicted proteins | sample 9134231 | NCBI WGS metagenome assembly JAEEGL01 (sample SAMN16246548, study PRJNA631951) | gut metagenome | biome: gut microbiome; feature: rumen; material: fiber-attached | host: Bos | place: Iran: Karaj | collected 2018-10 | reverse complement strand
TTTGATCGCTATCGTAATCATCTGGTTCGGTTATAAGCTTTCCTGCTACCAGGGCATTCCTACAGCTCTTATCTGGATCGCTCTCGTTCTCGGAATATTTGCTTATATCACCACGAAAACAACACTCGGCCGCAACCTTTACGCAGTCGGCGGCAACGAGAAGGCTACAAGGCTTTCCGGTATCGATACCAGAAAGGTTATGTTCAGCGCATACACACTCATGGGTGTTCTCTCCGGTTTTGCGAGCATCGTAAATATCGCAAGACTTCAGGGTTCAACACCTACATACGGTGTCGGTTATGAGATGGACGCTATCGCGGCATGCTTCATCGGCGGCGCTTCCGCATACGGCGGAACGGGTTCCATCGGCGGCGTTATCATCGGTGCTGCACTGATGGGTATCATCAACCAGGGCATGTCACTTGCAAGTACACCTGTTAACTATCAAAAAGTCGTTAAGGGTATCGTTCTTATCGTTGCGGTCCTCTTTGACGTAATCATGCAGATGAAGAGAAAGGGCGGCAAGAAAAAGGCTACAAGCGCTGCTGCTACAGAGAAGGGAGGTGCTAACGCATGAACGGTTTCAGCATGAAAAATGTTATGAAAAAGAACGTAATGACAATAGCACTCTTCGCTGTCTATGTATTGTTTATAATCCTGGCAGCCGCGATCAAGGGCTCCAACATGCTCGATCCGTCAGTCGTTACTTCTCTTATTGAACAGAACGCATACGTATTTATCTTAGGTGCCGGTATGCTCATGTGTATGCTCACCGGCGGTAACATCGACCTTTCCGTAGGTTCGTTCGTTTGCTTCGCAGGCGCCATCCTCGGTCTCTTCTCAGTCGAGAATAAGATCTTAAATGAATGGTGGGGCACTTGGGAGACTCAGGTCATTGACGGCAAAGAGGAGCGTGTTCTTGTTGCTGCAGCTCAGCCTTTAAGCGTTCCTGTCGTCCTTCTGATCGTTGTAGGCGTAGGACTTGCTTACGGTGCGTTCCTTGGCTTCCTTATCGCTTACGTCAGGATACCTCCGTGGATCGCTACACTTGCAGGTTATCTTGCATTCCGCGGTCTCGGTACACAGGTACTTACAACTGCATCAACAACAAACGCCATCTCCAGCTTCCCTAAGCCTTTGCTCGCTATCTTCAGCGGTAAGCTTTTCGAGACGGGATGGGGAGTAATGAATATTCCTTGTCTTATCCTGGGCCTTGTGGGTTCGTCGGCGGTTATCTTCATTAACTTCAAGTCGCGCGCAACCAAGGTCAGGAAGGGATATCAGGCTGATCCTTTGTGGTTTGTATTCCTTAAGAGCTTCCTCATTGTTGCAGTCATCATGTTCCTTACCATCGAGTTCGCACTCGACGGCGGTATCCCGGTAGTTGTTGTTTGGATCCTTGCAGTTCTCATCATCTACGGTATCATCACCGAGAAGACAACAATCGGACGTCACTTCATGACGGTCGGCGGCAACGCAGAGGCTTCAAGACTTTCCGGTATCAACAATAAGCGCATCATGTTCGTTGCTTACCTCAACATGGCGATCCTGACAATTATCGCTTCGTTGGTCGTTACCGCAAGAACCGGTGCCGCAAACTCCTTCGCAGGTCAGGAATTCGAGCTTGACGCTATCGCAGCTTGTATCGTCGGTGGTGTATCCGCTTACGGCGGTGCCGGAACTATCGTAGGAATGGTAGTCGGTGCTACTCTCATTGGTGTCATCAACCAGGGCATGTCCCTCGTCGGCGTTGACCAGGACTGGATCAAGATCGTTAAGGGCTTGGTTCTCCTCGGAGCAGTTGTTTTCGATATCATGTCGAAGAAAGGAAACAAGAAACAGTAATTATTTGCCTGCTCAAGAATAATTATTGCTATTGGCCGCCGCGGTTATCCGCGGCGGTTTTCCTTTCTTTGTTGTTCTGTTCGAAAAGAAGTATAAAATTATCGTATGCAAAAGATAACCGTTAAGAAAGCTCATATGCGTTTATCCGGACTCGCGGCGGCCGTGCTTGCAGTCTGTTTTGTCATCGCTTCTTGCTCAAAGCCGATAGCACCTAAAGCCAAGGTTAAGAGCAGCATTGATTATTCCAAGCCCGGTATGTGGGCTTACCTGAATGATAACGGCGGAACAGAAGGTAAGACGGCAGATTGTTTTCTTATCTGCCCGACGGTTTATGTCGCTAACGGCAGACCGAACAACATGTCTGTCAGCGATCCTATCGTGAAGAAATCTTTTGTAAGCGCTCTCAATGCCGAGACAGGGATCTACTCGGATTCCTGCGCGATCTATGCGCCGTACTATTCCCAGGCATCGCTTGAATCTTACACCATGAAGGCTTCCGAGTCTGAGCAGTATTTCGACACGGCTTATGCCGATATCGAAAATGCTTTTATCTATTACATGCAGAATTATAATCACGGGCGTCCTTTGATCCTCGCGGGATTCTCGCAGGGCGCGGACATGTGCATCCGTTTGTTAAAAGACCACGGTGATGATCCGAAAGTTAAGAAAGTCCTGGCAGCATCTTATGCGATCGGTTGGCGCGTGACGGAAGATGATGTGGCGAAGTTCCCTCATCTGAAAACTGCCCGGGGCGAGAGTGATACCGGAGTCATAGTAGTCTATGACTGTGAGGCCGTAGATGTCAGATCTTCGCTGATCGTACCTGAAGGCACGAAGACGAGATCCATCAATCCGCTTAACTGGAAGACTGATTCAACGCCTGCCGACAAGTCTCTTAACAAAGGCTCGGTAATGAGAGACGGCAGCGAGAAAACAAATCTGACAGGCTGCTATATAGACCCGGAAAGAGGAACGGTCAAAGTTACTGATGTCGCCAAAGGCGATTATCCTCCGGGACCGTCCTGTTTCAAGGAGGGCGAATATCATCTGTATGATTTCAATTTCTTCTACCTCAACCTCAAGGAAAACGTGGCGGTAAGGCTTAAGTCTTTTCGAGCGGCATAAGGCAATATAGTATAATTACTCCGAGTGGAGGCATTTTATGTTTGAGAACGAAGGCAAATGGTTCAAAGGAAACCTTCATATGCATACGACCCTCTCGGACGGGAAACTTGACCCCGATGCCGCGCGTGAGGAATACCGTAAAGCCGGGTTTGACTTCATTGCGATAACCGATCACTGGCATCTCAGCGAGGATATCCCTTCCAAGGACGGAAGCATGCTTGAGATCTCAGGTGTAGAGTATGATACCGGCAATATGGTGAATACCAAGGTTTTCCACATACTGGGAATCGGAATGGATCATGCGGCTTTTGACAAGGTCGATCACAATATTCCTCCGCAGAAGATAATCAAGGCCATTAAGAAAGCGGGTGGAATCGCGATTCTTGCGCATCCGTCATGGTCATTAATGAATCCGGAAGACATATCCAAATGTGAAGGGATTGCCGGTGCGGAGATCTATAATACGGTCTCTAACATGCAGTTCTGTAACGGAAGACGTTCCGATGCGTCGCAGTATTTCGATCTGTGGGCTGATAACGGCCGTCTGATCAGGCCTTTTGCTTCTGATGACAGCCATTGGTACCATGGCGAACAGACGCAGAACTACATAATGGTCAAGGCAAAGGAACTGACGCGTGAGGCGATATTATCTTCAATTGTGAACGGGGATTTCTATGCGAGCCAGGGCCCTGAGTTTGTCGCGATAAGACGTTCGGGCGATACGATCGCGGTTGAGTGCCGCGGCGCGTCCAAGATACTATTCCTTTCTAACTGTGTCTTTGACGGGCAGAGGGTTCAGGACGCCAGTAACGGATTTGCCAGATACACATTTACTCCGGTCGACAAATATGTCAGGGTAGAGCTCGTATCAGAAGACGGCAAGCTGGCCTGGAGTGCTCCGATCGCGAGATAATTCCGGCAAAGTTTAATTTCAAAGGAAAAGGGGTTGCTATATGCAACCCCTTTCAGATGGTTTTGAGTTTGTTGGCAGATCAGAGTGCTACATCGATCTCGCTGCTGACGATGGAGATCGAGCTGTTGTGATGTGTAACAGAAGAAGCTGCAGCCTTAGCCTTGTTCAGATATGTACCGATACCGAGAACCAGAACAGCTGCAAGGATAACGATGATCGCGATAACGAGAACCATTTCTACCAATGTGAAACCTTTGCGTGACTTTAAGACCTTTTTCATAAGACTACCTCCTGATGTAGCGTATTAACTCTTACGTAATTGTTATAACACAATTAGTTCACAAATGCTTCACATTTTTGAATAATTGTGGATTTTTTACTTTGTGCACAATGACGGCTTGCTTTAGTTGAATAAAACGCACAAAAACGGGGCTGATAAACGCATTATCAGCCCCACACAAAGGAAAGATTTTGAATAAAAAATGTGATCCGCGACACATTTTTAATTCGGATCGTTTACAAATTGTTAATTGTTTTGATATTATCACGTCCTTTCTGTCGAATATTAGTCTTAATATATCGTTCATATTTGGACCGAACTCGTGAATCCGCAGGCAAAAATGTATGAAAACATCGGCACTGCCCTTTATATAACTTTTAATATGCAATATTGATTAGAAAACCTATTGTGTTAGTCTTATATACATTGAAATTGCGGAGGGGCGTTTGATGAAAAAAGTCATCATCATCGGCGGAGGCATTTCCGGACTTACGGCGGGTATTGTTCTCCAGAAGTCAGGATTCGAGACACATATCTACGAAAAGAACCCGATCGCGGGCGGTGAACTTACCGGATGGAAGCGTGAGGGCATCTATATTGACAACTGCATCGACTGGTTGACAAACAGCAAGGCGGATGACAGTGAGATGTATGCACTCTGGAAAGACATCGGAATGTTAGGTGACGGGGTTAAGCTCTGCCCGAAAAATCAATTCTTCTCGTATACCGCTGACGGCAAGACAGTTACCTTTTGGCGCGATCTCGAGAAGACAAAGGCCGAGATGCTCGCAATATCCCCCGAAGACAAGGACAATATAGAGAAGTTCTATAATGCCGTTAAGGCGGCAGAGGTCTTCACGGTTCCCGCAAACAAGCCTTTGGATAAGTTCGGACTCAAAGAATTAATCAAATTCGGAGATTTCCTTAAGGGAATGGGTGCGGTGCAGAAGGCATACAAGGGCATGAGCCTTCAAGATCTTGCAGATTCTTTCAAGAGTCCGGTTCTCGGCAAGGCGTTCACAATGCTGCATCCCGTGAATACCCAGGCGTTCTCGTTCATAGTCTCGTATGCGACGATCACTTCGGGCAGCGGGGATATCCCTGAGGGCGGCTCACTTGCCGCTGCCATGAGGATCAGTGACAGATATAAAGAACTTGGCGGCAGTCTTCATACGAACAGTCCCGTCAAAAAAGTCGTTATAGCCGGCAACCGTGCTTCAGGCATACTTCTTGAGGATGGCAATGAGATAAACGCCGATTACGTTATTACCGCGACTGATGCAAATCACTGCTTTACAAAGCTTCTGCCGGCGGAATACATGCCTAAAAAGATGAGGGCAGTTTTCGATGATAAGGAGCACTATACGACCTTCTCGAAATATCATGCACTTTTCCTTATCGACGGTAAGGTCGGAATACCTGCAGATACCAATTACTGGAAATGCGACGGTCCCATGATCGGCCGCAACAAGTTGAATTCCATCGGCCTTCTCTGTTATGACTACGATCCGTCTACGTATCCCGCGGAAGATAAGACGTTGGTCCAGGTCAAGGTCATTCAGTATCTTGATGACTGTCTGGATTGGATAGAACTCGCAAAGAAGGATAAGGATGCTTACGATGCAAGGCGCAGGGATTACGCAGACAAGCTCATGGCCGAGATCGTAAAGCGTTATCCGGAAGCGGAAGGCAAGATCAGGCTGATTGACACTTGGACACCTGCCACGTATGCGCTTCACTGCAATTCTTTTAACGGTTCATATATGTCATTTGTCGCTGACAAGAATTCGAAGACCGTAACCACTCCGGGCGTCATAAAGCAGCTTAAGAATGTCTTTATCGCAGGCCAGTGGAATATGGGTTCCGGAGGACTTCCCCCGGCTGCAGTCCAGGGCAAATTCGCCGCTTGGCGTATCTGCAAAGCAGAAGGCGTTCCCTGTAAGTGATTAGAATAATAAAGCCGGGCATTGCCCGGCTTTTCTCATGCGTTATTTAATAATCCCATCAGTTCGTATTGGGTATTCAAAACTGCGTTTCCCTGCTTATGCAGTGAACTCTGGATATATTTGTCACCATCCTTGAAACCGACATACACATCGCCGCCCATGATTCCCATTGCAGACGGATCAGTGAAGTCAGGGTCATCAAGCTTGTTCTTCCGGAATATCTCCTTGGCAGGTTCAATGATGTCAGTTGAGATCAGTTTGCGTTTGCCGTTGTTATCGAAAAGAAGCTGAGTGTCCGAGTACTCATAGACGCAGGCATAGGTGGAGACGGGCGGATTAGTCGATTGATAAGTTGAAACGTTGAAAAGAACGACCGGAGTAAATTCCTTGCCGCAAACGGTACACTTGCCTTCCTGGTTCTCAGCTCCGCACTGTGGACACTTCCAGCCCAGTTTTACTTCAGGTACGGAAGGGGCGGCAGCCGGCTCCTGAACCGGAGCTTCAGGTGCTTTGGTATCAATGAGCTCGGCTCCCGTGGGCTTGCCGCAGTTGGGGCAGAACTTTACGCCCTTGCATTTATATCCGCATTCGCAGGTGATCTCCTGCTCGATTGCTTTGCCGCAGTTGGGACAGAACTTGAGAGCAGGGCCTGTGTAGCCGCACTCGCATGTGAAAGTCTTTTCTTCTTTGCGAGGCTTGCCGCAGTTGGGACAGAACTTGCTCGTAAATGTCTGTCCGCATTCACATTTGCATTCGGAATCAGATGATGAGGACGTAAAACCTACGCCGTCACGCTTAAGCGTAATTCTTTGAATCATGCCGTTGCCAAGGTTGGTCATATCGATATTGATGGTCTCTTGTCCGTACCAAATGCTATTTACCTGATAGAAGACTTTGTCACCTTTGATCAGCTTTGCATCGTTAACCTCGATCCTCAGTTCTTCTCCGGGATTTGGCTGATGGTTGTTTACCGCCATGCCCATCATCAGATTAACGCCCTCATGCACGAAATAGGTTTTCGTCATGTGAGCTTCGCCGTATTTGATCTCAATATTCGCAGTCGTATTGAGTTTAACTTCGCACGAACCGTCGGCGTTCAGCCATGTACCTGCGAGCCTTTTGTAGTACTGATACTGGGGATTCTGAACCTGCATGATCTTTGACCTCCACATATGTCTTTCCTGATTGTACCGCAAATAAATGCTGTAACCAAAGTTGATATTGATATAATATGGTCTAACAATGGAAGGGGAGGTTAACCGTGAAAGCACTTGTGATTAACTGCAGTCCGGTCAGAACGGGCGCAACCGCAGAGATCGTTAAGATTATAAAAGGTGAGCTTAGTTCACGTTACGAAGTCAAAGACATATGCATTGACGATTATACTTTTGCTTTCTGTAAAGGATGCAGGGCTTGCCACAAGACCGCTTCATGTGTCATAAGCGACGCACAGGTCATCAGGGACATCATGAATGAATTTGATGAAGCTGACATCATTGTATCGGTTGCACCTTCATATTGGGCAGATATTCCCGGTCAGTTCAAGTCTTTCATCGACAGGGTTACCCCGTGGTGCAACACGCACGAGCCTCACGCAACGATAAAGGCAGGGAAGAAGGGCTACGCAGTCGCTTTAAGGACCGGCCCGAACATGCCCGAGTGCGAAAGACTCATAGGAAGCATAGAGCATTTCTATGGCCATCTTGAGATCGAGCGTTCCGGTCATCTGGGTCTGACTTCCGTTGAGTACAAGGAAGACGTGGAACCCAGAAAGCAGGAGATCATCGACTTCTGCAAGACTATCTGAAGAAGATGGAACGCAAGGTCACCCCGGAAGAGAGGGAGATACTTCTTAATAATCCAGAACTGGTCATGTTTGAACCGTATGGCGCGTTCAAAGTTCATCGCGCTTCATTGGGCAAGGCTTTGATCATGCCTGCCGTTACCGGAGTGCTTTTCTTCTTGTGGGGATTCCTGTGCCCTGACTTCATAAACAGGCATCCGAATGTTTTCGCGGTAACCGGTTGCATTGCTTTGGTATTAGCAAGCGGTTTTCTTCCCGTCCTTTACTTCGTTTTGGATGACAGGGCATACAAGAAGGCAAGAGAGCAGCATTACTCCAAACAATTGAAGATGCTGCTCCCCGCGGATCTTGAGTGTAATCTTGCGACCGTTCAGTATGTCACTATCGAAAAGGCCGAAGGCGGCTGGATCATAGACGGCAGGGAAGAGCCCTTCTGTTATAACGGCTGCGTGAATTACTTCAAGTTCGAACCGCAGACCGAAGTCGCAATCGTCTATGGCGGAAATTTTTATGCTTATATCAAGCGCGATCCCAAGACCGAGTGCTTATATAATTAGATCCCTGACAGCATCTTTTTCCTGTACGGCGAATCATCTGTGGCATCAAAGCCTTTGAGAAGATATTCATCCTTCATGTATTTGTGCACGTCCACATCGAGAGCGTAGTTGCAGAAAACGACTGCCACATAAGTGATCTTTGTGTTGTCTGAACTGCCTTCGGGGATCATGGCATAAACGAATCCGTCATGACTGTCAGAGTCCATAGCGATCAGATCGTAACCGGCCGGTTCGTCAGTTACCATGTAAATGCCCTTATAGTCCTCAACACCGATCTTCTTAAGCCTTGATATCTCGGCGTCATAGCCTTCCTTGTAATCCAGGGTCATATAGATGATGTACTGCGGATCCCACGGATTATAGTAAAAGAGGCTGAATTCTTTGACTTCGGCGGTGATCTTCCCGGGCATGACGTTAAAGATGGCATGGTTTCCCATACTGAATTCGCTGTCTGCGCCTTTATCATTATGTATGTAATTGTTGTATTCAGCCGGGTCGTTTGTCACATGTTTCTTTGCGCTTGTAACGACAGCTCCGAACAATGCGACAGCAAGGAGACACGTGACTACGTAGTATGTTCCGGCAGCCATCGCGACTATGGTCAGTATCTTTACCGTTTTAACAAGCTTTTTGCGTTTGCTCAATTTTTGGAGGATGCCCGTAACGTACAGGGTGATCACGCACATCACTATAAAAGCCAGGAATGTGGCCATTATCGCTCCCGAACGTCGTAAGTCCGGTTGATATGATATCGTTTGCAGTATCAGCGACAGCAGAGATGTGAAGATCCCTGCAATTCCCGCTATCTGTACAAACTTCAGAAGGGCGCCCTTTTCATTTCCTGCATAGGCCGCCATCTTACCGGCAACCTCTCTAGTTTCGTTATCCATCATCTCGCTTTTCCTTTCCCCGTCTATGATCTCCCTTACATCGACATCATAGAAATCGGCTATCTCGACCAGTAACGAGATGTCAGGAAGATTGCTGCCCGTCTCCCATCTTGAGACGGACCTGTTGCTGACGTTGAAATGCTTAGCCAGCTGTTCCTGGGTAAGCCCCTTCTCATTACGCAAGGTCTTTAAGAATTGTCCTGTCTTTTTCTGATCCAAGGTTGGCGCCTCCTTTCGGTCAGTCTCAGGATAAGTTGCCGGGCGGGAAAATAACACGACACAAAGCGAGAATTGCCGTTTTTCCGTATCCGGACATGACTTGTCTAACGGATATTATACTATCTTCACATGTTTACTTCTCTGTCAGCCACAGCCTCGGAAAAGGTCCTGTCGTGCTCAACGAAGAGCATTGTAACATTGTTACACTTGACCAGACGCTCGATTTCCTGGCGCAAATAGACGTCGATGTAGTTGAGAGGTTCGTCCCATAGGTAGAGGTCTGCGTGCTCGCAAAGAGAAAGGGCTATCATGACGAACTTTTTCTGTCCGAGCGACAAAGCTGACACGTCACGGTATAACATTTCTTTTGTAAAACCCATCTTGATGAGTATCGTCGAAAAGATTGTCTTGTCACATCCGCGTTCGATCGCAATGTCATACAGTGAACCTGACAGTGAAGAAGTATCCTGACCCACATAAGAGATCTTCAGGTCATTCGCGATGTAGATATCGCCTTCAGCCGTTATTCCTTCATCCTCGCCTAAGCCTGCAAGATACTTGATGAGCGTGCTCTTTCCGCAGCCGTTCTTTCCCTGAAGGGAAATCTTGTTTCCGCGCTCAATGGTCAGGTCAAAGTCAGTGACGACGGGCTCGCCGTAACGCTTAAGGGTAATGTCCTTAAGGATTACCGGTGTCTTATTGTGGTGCTCAGTGCCCGTGAGTTTGAGTGTCTCGGTGCGCTCGAGGTCTTTTAACAGGCTCTGCTTTTCTTCTAACTTGCGTTCGTTCCTCTGTTCAAGATTCTTGGAAAGAGACATGAGTTTTTTCGCTTTAGCGCCTTCGTAAGCTCTGGCCCAGTGGTTTTGAGCGACTTTGGAAGGCGCATTGGCCCTGTTCTTGTAACTCTCGGCTTTGGAAGACCACTGTGCGTTTTTCTTCATGGCTGCATCGATCGAACTCATCTCTTTCTTGAGCTGATCGTTTCTTGCTTTCTCGCTTTCCATGCGCTGCTCGTTGTTTTTCCACCATATGGAGTATGTCGTGCCAACGAGCTCCAGGCCTGTTTTGGTAATGACCAGAGTGTGATCGGTACAGCGGTCCAGGAAGGCACGGTCGTGCGATATGAGGATAAAGCCTTCTTTTGAAGCAAGATAGTCCGCGACGGCTTCACGGCCGGCTCTGTCCAAATGGTTCGTGGGCTCATCGATAAGAGGGTAGATCCCGTCAGATGCGAAGAGATTGGCGAGCATCAGCTTGGTCCTCTCTCCGCCTGACAGCGTGTCCATCGGACGCCACATAATGTCCGGATCTGCACCCATCAGATTAAGCTCTTTGCGGACTTTCCACTCTTCGTTTTCGGGCAGCTCATCCATGGGGAAAATAACCGTCTCCGGAACGCCCGTGATGGTTCCGCCGTACGGCAGTTCGCCTCTCAAGAGCTTAAAGAATGTCGTCTTGCCTCTGCCGTTTCTGCCTGCAAGGGCAAGCTTCCAAGAAGTGTCTAAAACGATGGATACATCGTCAAACAGGACCTTTTCAGATCCGTCATATCCGAATGTTAAGTTGTTGATGTTTATTACTGGCATATCGATTCCTTTCGAGGGATTCTCAGCCGGATAAATCAAAAGCCGCGTCACAAGGAAGCGGCGCGGCTAAATAGAGCAATATATATGAACACACAAAAAGACTTATCCGCGAGGCAGTTTATTAACTTCAGCAGATCGTCTTTCTCATCGGTGTTCCTCCGTTTTTGTTATTTCAGCCGTGATAATACAGCAGGAAACAAAATGCGTCAAGAAGGCTGTCAAATTATTGTCACTCAAATACCGCAGCTTTCACTCATACTTAACCAACCCTTACCGCATATTTGCCTCTTTTCGATGATAAACTTTAGACGGCTTAAGGGAAGCGCCGTTCATGTCAGTATAGAGCTGGAGAAGAATGGCGCTTCCCGGAGCGCCGGCAAATGGGGAAAAGGCAGAAGAGGGAATATGCTTACGCTTAAACGCAGACTTGTGTCTGCTTCACTGATATTTGCATTCCTTTTCACGGGATGCGCACAAACAAGAACGATCAGTACTTCCGATAAACCGGCAGCGGAATCGGTCAGTACCATTAAGATACCCGAGTTAACTGAAGAAACGACCGCAGAGACAACGCCGGCAAATGTGCCGTTCACGTTTAATCCGCATGTTTCTTCGTGCTTTATTGATGCGTTATACGGCAAAGAATACAAAGAGTCGTTCTTTAATCTTGTAGATGCTTTGAGCGAGGGCAAGGACACTTTCAAATGTACTGATCAGAAGGTCTATGAATTCTGCATGGATCCGGTGACATTGAACCAGCTTTATCCTGTCGCCTGCATGCAGATAACAGGAAAGGGCAAGGATGGAAGCAAGCCTTTCGAAAACGGTATAGGCCGTATCTATTATTCCCAGTCTGTTGAAGCGTTTCTGACGAGGCAAAAACAGTTCCGTCAGGATGTTACCGACATCATGAACAAGTACATCAAAAGTGATTACTCTGATTATGAGAAGTGTCTTGCGCTTTATGATTACATTGCATCCAATTATACATACGATCACAAAGGCGAGGTCGGGAAGACTAAGGATGGTTCAAGCTATACGTGTTTTACGCTCAAGAAAGGCATCTGCTGTGACTTCGGTGCGTGGTATGCATATCTTCTCATGCAGTGCGGAGTCAATGCTATAGAAGTGCAGAATTTCGGCACTGACGAGAGCCTCGGCTATCACGCATGGACATTCGTTGAGATTAACGGAAAGACTTATCACATAGATCCCACCTGGTCGTTGAAATCAGAGGCCGGTAATGACGGTTTGCAGATGGATTATTTCTTGATGTCTGATGAGGACAGGGCAGGCTCAGGCTATCCGGCTGATCTTCTTCAGGTTCCCATGAGCACGTTCTTTTATGCAAAGGACTGCAAAGAGTATAAGTTCGTTGCCAATGACGTGAAATTCAGGCTGCCTTCGGGTTCAACCTGCGTCCGCTATGATACGGATAAGAACATCGTTTACTACCATACTTCGGAAGATGACCAGAAAGAGTATGAATTCAAGTACGCATAAGCTAATTCTGACCCTTAAATATTTTTAACTTAAAGCTTTTCTGATACAATATTTCAGGCGGCATCAGATGCTGCCAAAGGGATAAGGTATTTTGCGGCATTTTAAGGAGTAAGGGATATGGCAGATAACAGGAACGATACGACCATTGGGGACGTCCTCAGAGATCACTTCGGGGTAACGAATATCAGGGAAGCGAGAGAACGCAGAAATGATACTCTCGAGAAGGAGAGGATCGAGCAGATGAACGTTGCCATGGGTAACGCTCCGTCGGCACGTAATCAGGTACAGGCTGTGCCGGTTCCTACGGTCAATCCGGTCGGAACCGTACCGCTTCCAAAAGAGAGCTCGACAGACAGCAAGTGCCCGTCCTGCGGCGGAACTCTTGCTTATGATCCGTCAACAGGCGGATTGGTCTGTAATTTCTGCGGTTCACGCGTACAGATCAATACCATGCCTGTCGCACCGGGTCTTGGATACACTCTTCAGGATCTGAGCAATAATGTCGGGCGCCGTTATCAGACGGCTGCGAAGCAGGTCGTATGCGGTACCTGCGGCGGTAAGTTCATAGCCGAATCAAATGCGATATCCGGTCTTTGCCCTTACTGCGGATCAAATTCTATTACGGAAACACATGATACAAACGGCATTCTTGAGCCGACCGGCGTTGTTCCTTTTACGGTCAGCAAGGATCAGGCTCAGGATATATTCAAGCATTGGATTACGGCAAGAAGACTTGCTCCGATGGATATCAGGAAAAACGCTCAGATCACGGACCTGGTCGGTGTTTATGTTCCGTATTGGGTTTTCAACTGCGATACATATACTCCGTACAACGGCAAATTCGGACGCACATACGGCAGCGGTGACGACAGCTATACGAAGTATCACAAGTCATCGGGTGTATGCCAGATGCCTGTAAAGGACCTGACGATCGTTGCTTCAAGCCGCCTGCAACAGGATTCTTTCTGGAAAACCGTTTCCAAGTTCAACTTTTACTACATGAAAAAGTATGATACCAATCTTCTTTCGGGATTCTGGTCCGAGAGTTATACGGTTGACGGTGCAAACGCCTGGCAGATCGCAATGACCAGGATCTACGACATGATCCGTCACCGCATTAAATCAATGGAATCCGCAGACACTATCGCAAGACTCGATATGCAGCCGGGTGCTACAAATGTGCGCGCCAAGTATGTTCTTGCACCCATCTGGATCACGTCGTTTGATTATCATGGAACTATATACCGCGTTCTGATCAATGGTCAGACCGGTGACATTGTCGGAACATGGCCTAAGTCGTTCAAGAGGTTCTTCATGATCTTCGGAATCATCGTGGGCGCGATCTTCGGCACGCAGTTCCTTATGGCTTTGATCGCAATGATAATAAGCTGGCTGAGCTCAAGATAAACACAAACAACCGGAAGGCACTCTGCTTAATCTTGGGGGCTGCGTTGTGGATAGTTCACCTTATATCTGTTATTATTTATAATTATGATAGGCATTCTCTTTGTTTACAGGAGGTCGCATATGTCTAATTCCAAATTGAAGATTTTGGTCTCTTTCCTTTTGCTTGCATTTGTTTTTGTAGTTTTCCCTGCGAAAATGACTTCTGCTGATGTCGTTGCCTCCGGAGAATGCGGAGCCCAGGGCAATAATCTTACTTGGACTTTTGATAACAACGGGACGCTGACCATTTCAGGTTCAGGCAAGATGATCAATTGTACTGTTACAGATGGTGTTATTAGTCAGCCTTGGTTAGATTATCGGAAATCAATTAAGACAGTTGTTTTTGAAGGTGAGATTACCTCGATAGGAGATTACGCTTTTAATGGCTGCGAAAATCTTACTCAGATTACTATTCCAAATGGTGTTGATTATTTGGGAGAATACTCATTTGCCGGTTGCTCATCTTTGGAAAGTATAGAGGTCCCTGATGGAGTGAAGAAAATTCAAACGCATGCATTTGCCTTATGCCATAATCTAGTTTCCGTTACGCTCCATGAAAATCTGGAAGAAATTGGGGTTTCAGCATTTGATGATGACCAACACATTAAAGAGTTAGTTATTCCAAGTACTGTCAAGAAGATCTACGCAAATACTTTTCATAACACAATAGGTTTGGAGTGCTTTACAGTATGCGGCCCTATCGAGTATAAGCACGCCTATTCATTAAAAAATTTTGGTGCGGTTAAAATAGTCGTCCTTGACAGTGTAACTGACCTTGGGGTATGGAATTTCTCTAAAGATTATAATTTGAGATCTTTGGTAATCAATAAAGAAACATATGACAGCGCTTCTTCAAAATTTCCTACTAAGCTTACTGAAGATCAGATCCACTTCTACTACGATGTCTCATATTCCAACGACGGCCATGGAACCGTAAGCGGAACGACCAGAACTTTCGGAACTGATGAGGTCAAACTGGATATCACTCCTGAAAGATATTATAAACTTGATCAGGTAATCTGGACATCCGGAGAAACCACAAAGACACTAACCGCTGATGAGAACGGGAATTACATAATGCCCAACGTGGATGCGGAAGCTTCCGGTGCCACCATAAGAGCAACATTTACAGAAAAAACAACTGCTGATATCGTTGCTTCCGGAGAATGCGGAGCCCAGGGCAATAATCTTACTTGGACTCTTGATGAATACGGGACGCTGACCATTTCAGGTTCAGGCGCAATGATGGATTGGTCGTCAGAAGAATTGGTTTCTTGGTACAGCAATAGAGACAGCATCGAGAAAGTTGTTTTCAACGGTGAAGTTACATCGATCGGGAAACTTGCTTTTACCCGTTGTTCAGCTCTTACCAGTATTACGATCCCCGGCAGTGTAACATCAATCGGGCAAAGCGCATTTTTCGGTTGTGAAAATGAAAATTTCACCAGTATCGTGATACCAAGCAGAGTTACTTCAATTGGAGATAAAGCTTTTTTTCTCTGCAATCATATTGAGAATATTGAGATTCCTGAAGGAGTAACTGTAATAGGCATTTCGACTTTTGAGAAATGTACCAGACTGGTCAGTGTCAAGATTCCGGATGGCGTTACCGAGATTGGTCAGTATGCTTTTGCATCTTGCACATCCCTTCGAAGCGTTGATTTTCCAAGCAGCCTCAAAAAGATCGGCAACTATGCATTCTATCAAAATCACAACTTACAAAATATAACGATTAAAAGCAGTGTTTCTGAATTTGGGTCCAAAGTTTTTTCCTATGATATGGTTAAAAAGCTTGTTGTTCTTGACAGTGTTACTGACCTTGGAAAATGGAGTTTTACAGGCCTTTCTGATAGACCTGAAGTGTATATCAATCAGGAAGCATATGGAGACGGATCGGCTTTTTCTTCCACACTTCCTTCCGACAAGATCCACTTCTACTACGAGGTCTCATATTCCAACGACGGTCATGGAACCGTAATCGGAACGGACAGAACATTCGGAACTGATGAGATCGAGTTGGAGTTTACCCCGGACAGCTGTTATGAACTTGATCAGGTAATCTGGACATCCGGAGAAACCACAAAGACACTAACCGCTGATGAGAACGGGAATTACATAATGCCCAACGTGGATGCGGGAACCCCCGGCGCAACCATAAAAGCAACATTCAAAGTTAAGTCGCATCATATCACAACTATAACCGGAACTCCTGCCACCTGCGAAGAAGCCGGAGTCGAAACACATTATAAGTGTACCGCATGTAACAAGCTGTTCAGTGATCCTGACGGCCAGCATGAGATCAGTATCGCTGATACGGTAATACCTGCCCTGGGACATGATCTTGAAGAAAAAGCAGCAAAAGATCCCACATGTACAGAAGACGGGCATGAGAAATACTATGAGTGCAAAAGATGCCATAAGAAATTCAGTGATGCTGAAGGAACGAAAGAAATCTCAGCTCCCGCTGTCATTCACAAACTCGGCCATTCATTAAAACTTGTTAAAGAGAAAGCGCCGACCAAAGATACTCCCGGCAATATCCGGCACTATAAATGCGAGAAATGTAATAAACTGTTTGCTGATGCTGAAGGAACGCAGCCGCTTACCGAGGAACAGATAGTTATTCCTGCAACGGGACATAATCTGACAGCCATAAAAGCAAAGGATGCCACATGTACCGCGACAGGTAATATTGCTTATTATCTCTGTGAGGATGAGGATTGCAAGTGCGGAAAAGCATTTAGCGATCCTGACGGCCAGCATGAGATCGATATTGCTGATACTGTGATACCGGCCCTGGGACATAATATCGAAGAAAAAACAGCAAAAGATCCCACCTGTACAGAAGACGGGCATGAGAAATACTATGAGTGCAGCAGATGCCATAAGAAATTCAGTGATGCTGAAGGAACGAATGAAATATCTGCTCCCGAAAAGACAGATAAGCTCGGCCATGACTGGGATGAAGGAGAGGTAACCACCAAACCCGAGTGCGAGGCTGAAGGGACAAGGACTTTCCACTGTAAGCGCGACGGATGTACGCATACAAAGACTGAGCCCATACCGGCTAAAGGCCACAGCAAAGAGCCTGAACACCATGAAGCAGTACCTCCTACTCATGAGAATGAAGGCAGCCACGAGTACTATGAATGCCCTGACTGCCATAAGAAGTTCTCTGATCCCGGTTGCGAACACGAGATGACGGATGCTCAGATCGTTGATCCTCCGATTGGAGCTGCTGAGCTTGGCGAAGCGGCAGAGGACAAAGACGGACGTAAGTACGTTGTAACGGATCCTCATATTGGCGGAGCCGGAACGGTAACTTTTACCGGTGTTGAAACACCCGTTGAGAACCTTATAATTCCGGATACCGTCGTGATCAAGCTGGAAACATACAAGGTAACAAAGATCGCATCAAAAGCGTTCTACAATGATAAAACGCTTAAGACGGTAGTCATAGGCTCGAATATAGTTAGCATAGACAGCTATGCCTTCTATGGTTGTTCGAACCTGATCAAGGTCTCCGGCGGAGCGAAGGTCAAGACAATAGGCGCTAGTGCATTTGCTAAATGTCCAAAACTCAGTTCGTTCACCATATCTTCTTCAGTACTGAGCAAGATCGGCAAGACCGCTTTCTCCGGAGATAAGAAGCTGAAGACCTTATACATAAGAAAAACCACGAGGCTAACTAAGTCTGGTGTTAAAAAGTCTCTTAAGGGATCGTCGGTCAAGACCGTCAGGGTCAAGAAGTCGAAAGTGAAGAAGTACAAAAAGTACTTTAAGAAGTCTAATTCGGGCAGGAAGGTTAAAGTTAAGAAATAACTACAGGATTATCAGATGCAAGCATACAATGATATCGTAAACAACCTTTTTATCCTCGTATACCCGTCGATGATGATTGCTTGTCTCGTGTTGGGCATCATCATCATCTGCAAAAAAGACAGAGCCACAAAGATGCTTGGCGTATGGTTTGCCGTGACTGCGTTAAGCGGATTGATATACTCGCTTTTCATAATCTTCATCGGGTTTATTTCCAAAATTGACGTCAGCTTGTTTGTGACTGCACGGACCATAATCACAGGCATTTTGGGATATGCATCCGTATTTGCGTTCTTCATGTATGCGAAGCTGCGGTATAACGTTAAAGCGTATTGGCTTATCATCATTCTCGCCGGCTCGGTTACTTTGACTTTTGTCATTAATATTTCATGGCAGTTTGCCTTCAGGATGCTCTACACGGAGAAGAGATCACTTGCACTGCAGTTTGTGCGCAGCATTGTCGGCATCATTCCGTCTGTTGTCGAAAACGTGATTTTCCTGGTTATATATTTGAAAAACAGGCCTGTCGAGAAAGAACTGAAGCTTCTGTATTTGAGGCCTCTCAGCGTTCTGATTTTCGATGCGCTGACTGCTCTTGTTTATACCGTAGGATGCTTTGTCCCGTCGGAAGGAAGCCGCCGTATGAGGGTAATGGAAAGTGTAAGTGCAATTGCATTGATCATCAACATTCTGAATATGGTGGTATTCATTCTTTTCGCTATATATGTTCTTGCAAAAGGCCGCAGGCAGCAGCCGGAAAAGCTTGAAATCGTTTGATTACAGGGTGTTCGTTATGTTTGGATCAAAGAAGGAGATCTACATCGGAAAAGAGAATGACGCCAGCAGAGCGCTTATCGCTGATCTTAAGAGCAAAGGAATCAAATACGAGATCGTGCGCGAGGGATCACATGCAGCTGATATCGGCAGGGGTGCAGGCGTCGGCAGATACGGAGAGAACAGTAACGGGGATACCATAAGGATCCTTGTCAGAAAGAAGGATTACGGGACATAAGGAGGGTGCTTATGTTAAGGAACGTTTTGCTCACCAGGAAGGGCATGACAATGGTTGAGCTCATCGTAGTGATCGTAATCATTGTAATCGTTTTGGCCGTCATAATTCCCGCTCTTGTGATCGGGTTGAACAGAACAAACGAAATGACGGATTTTATCGGCTAGTTTGCTGCGAAGAGTTGTTTAAGGAGGGAAAGCACATGGCTGTTAAGTGGGGTGTTTTGGGCACTGCAAACATCGCAAAAGGATGCACGATCCCCGGTATGAAGCAATCTCCGAACTGTGAGCTTTATGCGATTGCCGGACGTAATGAGACAAAGGCCGAGAACTATAAAAACGAGTTTGGTTTTGCCAAGGCTTACGTCGGATATGAAAAGCTCTTGGAAGATCCTGAAGTACAGGCTGTGTACATTCCTCAGCCGAACAGTCTCCACAAGGAATGGGTAATAAGATCTCTTAAGGCGGGCAAGCATGTTTTGTGCGAGAAACCGCTTGGCCTATGTGCAGGCGAAGTTAAAGAAATGTTTGATGCTGCCAGAGAGAATAACGTTCTGCTCATGGAAGCTTATGCATATCTTCACAGCCCGTATGTTGCGTCGCTGAAAGAAGATCTAAACAGCGGCATTATCGGTGATGTCGATTATATCCAGTCGGCATTCATTACCCAGGGATACGATGATGACATCAGGATCTATAAAGATCTCGGCGGAGGTGCGCTTTACGACCTCGGCTGTTATTGTTCTACTTTGATCCTTTCGCTGATCGATTCGAATGTCAGTTGGATTGATGCAAGTGCGGAATTCAATGACAAGGGTGTTGATGTTTTCTCATCTGCTCTTTTGAAGTTCGAAAACGGTATCAGAGCATCATTCAATGTCGGAATGATCTTCGAACCCGGAAAAGACGGACGCAAAGACTTGCTTTATATCCACGGCTCAAAGGGAATCATCACTTCTGACGTTGAGTTCAATCAGGAGGGCGAATTATGCTACAGCATCCTGACTGATGAAGGCAGGATCGAACGCAGGCTTAATGCAAAGCAGAATTACAGTCTTGAGATCGAGCAGCTTGGCAGATGCATCGAGAACGGTGAGAAGCCATATATTTCAGAGGAGTTCTCAATGAGGAACGCAGATCTTCTGGATAAGATCCTTGCCAAGATCGGTTATTGATCCAAGCATTAAGAGGTGACGTATGAAAGAACGCTTTAAAGTTCTCATGATCAACGGAAGTCCCAGGCAAAACGGCAATATTGCTCTTGCGTTCAGCGAGATGGAAAAGATTTTCGATGAGAACAATGTCGAGTACGAGAACATTCAGATCGGCAGGATGGATATCAGAGGCTGCATCGCCTGCGAGTCATGCAGGGAAACAGGCAAGTGCGTTTTTAACGATATAGTCAATGAGCTTTCCGCAAAGCTTGAAGAAGCAGACGGTCTCGTCATCGGAGGACCTGTTTATTACGGCTCGGCAAACGGCACTTTGATGTCAGCTCTTCAGAGAATGTTTTACAGCAATCATTCGGATAAGAGCCTCAAGGTCGGAGCTTCCGTTGTAAGTGCCAGACGCTCAGGCTGTACCGCCACTTTTGATGAGCTGAATAAGTTTTTCACTCTCTCAAATATGCCTGTAGCAACCAGCCAGTATTGGAACAATATCTACGGCTGGGAACCGGGAGAGGGAAGTGTTGACGATGAGGGCAGGCAGGTTATGCGTGTACTTGCAAGGAACATGGTTTTCTTAATGAAGAGCATAGCTCTCGGCAAGGAGCAGACAGGTCTTCCTGAAACCGAAGAGCACGTCTGGACAAACTTTACCAGGTAAAGCAACTCCATAATTCATATTTTGTTCATTTGACGCACGGGCTGTTATGTCCGTAAAATAAAGGCGTAATGATTGCGCCCTTACGGGGCATTCGAGTTCGGAGGAATCAGAACATGACTGCACAGGAATTTGCTCAGGCACTTAAAGACGAGAAGGAAGGTATGCTTTCTTCATACTTCGGCCGTGGAGAATCGCCTGCCGGCACGCTGCTCAAGAACCTCGGGGTTCCGGCAGCTGATGAGAAGATACTCAAGGATTTCCTTGACGGTGTTCTTACCGATGCGTTTTATACGATGCTTTTGGGACTTGACGGCGAGACGGCGCTCGGTAGAAGCGGACAGCAGGCATATAAGCTGACTCTTGCCGACGGTTCGGTCGTATCCGAGGGCAACGGAGATCTCTCAAACAGCGCTTATACCGTTTTCTACGGCGAGGAATAAGCGGCAAAACTAATGTATTTTTAATATTTAATAGACCAAACCCCGTATTCGGTGATATATTATTCAAGGAATAATTACCGGAGGATATAAGGGTGAAGGTTGCCAAACTCGTATTATGGATTTCAGCCCTGGTGCTCATTGCAGCGCTGGGGTTTTCAGTTATTTACGTTTCCGTAAAGCAAAAGGACAACGCATCTGTAATGGTGTCGTCCAAGCAGGTCAAGAATACTCAGAGATTTTCTGACGGCCTGCCCCGCGAAGGTCTGTTCAAGTATGAGACCAAGATCAGCAAGGAGGGAAAGTACAGTGTTACTTTTACTCCGGAATTCTCGTCCAATACCTTCGTGATCGGCAGCGAGGTCTATGATTCTGACGGAAAACTGCTCGGAGCTGTGGTCCTCTATGACGGCGAGGAAAAGAAAGACCGTTATGCCTTTACTGAGGGAACATGTTCATTCGTTTTCAGATACTTAACGACAGAGCAGGATTTCAGAGACTTTGTCGATGAGTATGAGGCTGATTACAACGCTTCAAGTATCAGCAAAGCTCTTCAGAAAGTTGATTTTGAAGGCTTTGACGAGAACGGTAAGGTTACTGTCAATTGTAAGGTCGGTATCGGATCAAGCTCGGCATCCGGCGTCAGACTCTTTGATGTAGGCGTCTTCACCATTCTCAGCGTATCACTTCTTGCGGTACTCATCGTACTCGGAGTGCTCTATAGGGAGAACAAGCCTGTCCAGCCCGAAGTATATGACGGAACGGCTCCGGAGGTTCCCGAACCGCCCGTCAAGCAGCCGAAAGTGCAGCCCGGAATGCAGCAGGTCCCTTACGGATATGCGCAGCCGGTCTATCAGCAGCCCGTTCCCGAGACTTGGATATGCACCGCCTGCGGCGAAAAGGGCAATAAGGGAAGGTTCTGCTTAAACTGCGGACAGCCTCGTACGTTTGCTGCTCAGCAGCCTCTAATGTATGTCGCGCCCACATATCAGATTCCGACATATCAGCTTTCGACTTATCAGGTTCCCACGTATCAGGCACCTTCTTACACGGTGCCTGTTCAGCAGCAGTACTATCAGATGCCTGTTCAGACAATGCAGCCTGTACAGCCGATGCAGCAGATGCAGGCGCTTCAGCCTGTTCAGTATGCACAGCCCGTTTTCGCTCCGGTTCCCGTTCAGCCTGCATATGTGCCTGCTCAGCCCGTAATTCCTGATTACAGGGTACCTCCGAAAAAGCAGAAAAAGGCTCATCCGCCTGCGGATCCGGAATTCGTAAACGGAATGAAAGAACGCATTCCGGCTATCGGTGCCAGATATGCCGCTTTCTGCGTCGTATTCCTGTTTGTACAGCTCGCGGGAGCGCTTCTTCTGACGCTCCTTGTCCCTGACGTTGTCAGGCAGTACAGGACGTCTTTGTCGTATGGCCTTATCGTTCTGGCCGTAGATGCAATCGGATTCCCGTTCATCTGGCTTTTGATGCAGGGCGTGCCGAAAACAAAGATCGAACAGCATAAGCTCAGTTTCTCTCAATGGTTCGGCTATCTGATGATGACAGAAGGTCTGATAATCATAGGATCTTTAGTCGGCAGCACTATTCATTCGTTCCTAACGCAGCCGTTTAACGGAGACGCGAATACCACGGCAAGCATGATGGCTGATTCGAATATCATAATCAGGACCCTGGTTGTCGGCGTCGGTGCTCCGGTTTTTGAAGAACTCATTTTCCGTAAGGTTCTCGTTGACAGGACTATTAAGTACGGAGAATACGTAAGCATAGTAATGTCGGGAATTATGTTCGGTCTGCTTCACGGCAATTTCCAGCAGTTCTTCTTCGCGGCTCTTGTCGGAATGCTTTTCGCATATGTTTATATCCGCACAGGACGCGTCCGTTATACGATCTTCCTGCATATGGCCATCAACCTCTCAAGCTCGCTTGTCGTTCAGACGCTGCTTCAGAAGATGCTCGCAGACCGTAATGTCGGCAAGGGATACAGTGGAATTGCAATGCTTTACGCCATGCTTCTCCTTGCGTGGATAGGCGGCGTTTTCGCTATCGGAATAATCGGTATCGTCAAGCTGATCAAAGGACTCAAACGCAAGAGACTGGCGCTCAATATCAAGAAGGGCGAGCCCTCGCATAAGGAAGTCAGAAAGCTTCTTTTGGGCGACAATGCCCTCTGGCTCTACATAGCCATGTGCCTGTTGTTCTTCCTCCACTCGTATCTGCCGAACATCATTGTGTTCATAATGGATAAAGTGAAATAAGAATCGAAAAGTATTACATAAAAATCCCCCGCTTGCTTGCGGGGGATTTTTCAATGGGACTATTTAAGTTTTATCTTAATGGTCAGTACCTTCTCGAGGCGGGCGTACGTATCATCTCCCGCTGCAATGACTTTGACCTTGATTGTGTAAGTCTTTTTCTTGAGTTTCTTCTTGATGGTAATGTTGCCGGTCTTTGAGTTGATCGTAAACTTGGAATTGCCGGAAATCTTCTTATAGGTTATACGGCCTTGTCCCTTGTCAGTGATCTTGATGGCCGATGCGCGTTTTACCGTCTTGTTCTTTTTCTTGTTGTACTTAACCTTGGCTTTCTTGCTGCTGACCTTTAAGGTGTTGGGTTCCTTGTACTTGTATGTGCCAATCCATTCAGCCAAGAGTTCACCGGTCTTAGTATTCCATGCGGTCAATTCGAGTGTGTAAGAACTGAACTCTTTAATTATGCAAAAATGAATCTCATCCCTGATCATTTCTCTGAGATCGTAATGACAGTTGTTGATTGGAACTGATTCATTGTCTATGTCGTAGAGTAGTAATATGTCATAATTCAGATCTGGACCAACTATTCTTATTTCATATGAGTTTGCCCCCTCATAACCATTAACTTTCAGAGTATCTCCTTCTATTGAAGCGTTTAAAGCCGGCACTTCGTAAGGAACGGCCTTTGACTGATATTTAATCGTTCCGGACCACTGTGCCATATATATGTTATCTTTGTCGTACGCATAGATCTCGATAATGTAGGAATTATTGTAATACAACTTTCGTTCTGTGATTAATTGATCTATCCATTGATTAATCTCACAAGAGTTAGAAGAAAGTTCGAGTTTCATCGTATGAAGGCAAATTTTGACGACATATTTGGATGCCCCGCTGTACTTACTCCACGTCAATTTGCCGTTGCTGTACTTCACACCTGAAATCTTACCCTTCTTATAGCGCACGGCACTTGATTTGTAGGTGTATGTTCCAGTGTATTCTCCTCGTGTGCTGTTACCATAAGCGTATAATTGAATTTCATATTTATTATCTTTTGCCTTATTGAGAGAACCTTTTTTAATTGCGATGTCGATCTGTTTATTGAGTTCTATAGATGTACCGGTTAAATCTCTCAAATACAATAAGCTGTCACGGTAATATACCCACAATTCGTAGGTTTTCGCTCCGGGGAAAGCGTCCCATGACATAATGCCGTTCTCGAACTTTACATTAGTGATTTCAGCATATTGAGATTCGTTAGCTTCTTTGGAATCGGATTCATCAGGTATGCTCTTGCTGACTGAATTCGTTTCTGATCCATCTGCTTTAGGTTTGTCAGATTCAACAGGAGCCTTGCCAGACGGTTCTTCGGTTTCATCCGGAGTCTCGGCTGCGGGTTTTTCAGTTTCTTTGGCAGCCTCGGTTTCTTTAGAAGTCTCAGCCTCGGTCTCTTCAGAACTCTTAGGAGGCTCGGCTTCGGGTTCTTCCTTTTTTTCAGGCTTCTCCTTGGAAGGCTCTGCTTCCTGTTTCTTAGTTGCCTTCGGCGCACTCGTTTCTTCGCTTTCAGTTGCTACAGTCTGATCGGTTCTTGTCTCATCGGCAATCAATGCACCGGTATAAGGTGTAATACTTACGACCATGACCAATGCCAAAAACATAGAACTGAGTCTTTTTGCTAATGTTTTCATGATTTCTCTCCCAAACATAAACTAAGGCGATAAACTGCCCGGATCACCCACTGTCCAAAACTCACCTCAAACGAAAATATTATATCACCGCTGGGTCCTACGTGGTTAACTTGGTCAAAACAGATTCTGGGTTTGGCTTAAACAAAAATATTCAAAAAATGTATAATGATCATCGACAGATTTAGAAGGGGACATCGCATTTTTGCGGCGTCCCCTTGTTTTCTACTTAAATTATGTTTATTTAAGCTTGATCTTGATTGTCAGTATCTTCTCGAGACGTGCGGTTGTATCATCTCCCGCTGCAATGACTTTGACCTTGATTGTGTAAGTCTTCTTCTTGAGCTTTTTCTTGACTGTAATGTTGCCGCTATTTGCATTGATCGTGATCTTTGAATTACCGGAAACCTTCTTGTAGGTTATTGCACCCTGTCCTGCGTCGGTAATCTTGATGACTGATGTGCGCTTAATGGTCTTGTTTTTCTTCTTGTTGTATTTGACAGAAGCTTTCTTGCTGCTTGCCTTTAAGGTGTTAGGCTCCTTGTACTTGTAGGTGCCGGCCCATTCAGCCAGCGGCAGATCTAAATCATAATTTATTGCGGTCAACTCGAGTGTATATGTACTGTATTCCTTGATATAACCGTAATCGATCAAGCTGGCGATGACTTCTTTAAGATCACATGTTCTTTGAGAAGAATTAAAGCCATCGCCCCAACCAGCATATGCCCAGCTTTGATCAGGACAGACAACCCTTAAATTATAATAATTTACGGTGCCTCCACCTGTATAGGCATCCCAAGACAGAATATCTCCGTTAATTGAAGCATTTATGGCAGGCAATTCGCAGGGAGTTGCCTTAGACTGGTATTTGATCGTCCCATTCCAATATGCCATATACACGTCATCTTTATCGTATGCGTAAATATATACTCTGTAAGAATTGCGTTTATAGATAGTGCGATCTTTAATCAATTTGTCGATTAGATTATTGAAGTTATATGAATTGGAGGAAAACCTGAGTTCTCCTTTGAAGTCCTCAATGGCAATTGTATATTTGGATGCACCGCTGTATTTCTTCCAAGACAACTTGCCACCGCTGTACTTGACACCGGATATCTTACCAATCTTGTAAGGCTTGGCACTCGATTTGTAGGTAATAGATCCTTCGTGATGTGCAGAAACACCAAATGCGTATAGTTCAAAAGTATAAGTGTTATTTTTTTGTTTGGAGAGATTGTTACTTTTTATTCCGATGTCGATTAATTTCTTGAGATTTATAGATGTAACGGATGGATCTTCGCAGTCCCACCAATAACAACCATTCTCACCGGAATAAATCCATAGATAGTAGCCTTCCGTTCCAGGCATAGCGTCCCAAGATAAAATACCGTTTTCAATCTTAATATTTGAGAATTCAGCGTAAGTAAAATCATTCTTTGATTCTTTAGAATCGGATTCATCAGGAACTTTCTTGCTGTCTTTGTCCGTTTCCGGTTCGTTGGCTTCGGGCTTATCGGATTCAACAGGAGCCTTGTCGGCCGATTCTTCTGTCTCATCGGGAATGTCGGCATCAGACTCGTCTGGTTCATCAGGAATCTCGGTCTCGTCAGGAGTGTCAGCTGAAGGTTTATCTGTCTCATCGGGAGTCTCTGCGGCCGGCTTGTCGGTCTCGTCGGGAGTTTTGGCTGCGGGTTCTTCTGTTTCTTTTGCAGCTTCGGTTTCCTTTGAGGTCTCGGCTTCAGTCTTTTCTGAACTCTTCGGAGACTCAGTCTCAGATTCTTCAGTTTTTTCAGGCTTTTGCTCTGTCGGCTTTGAAGTCTCTTCCGCCGGTTTCTTCGTTGCTTTCGGAGCGCTGGTTTCTTCGCTTTCTGTTGCAGCGGGCTGGTCAGCTTCTGTCTCTTCGGCATATAGCTTCATGCCTGTACTGAGAGACAGATTTGCGATCATGGCCAATGCCAGAAGAACAGTGCTGAGCTTTTTGATCGTCTTCTTCATGTTGTTCCTCCTTGTTGTTTGTTCAATGTTTGAAGCGTTGTTCCTGCAGTTATTTGACTTTTATTCTGAAAGTTACCTTTTTCTCAACAGGAGCATAGGTGGAGTCTCCTGAAGCTTTGATCTTAACGGTAACCTTGTAGGTCTTTTTCTTTTTCAGACCCTTTTTCTTGATGGTTACTCTGCCGTTCCATTTGTTGATAGAGATCTTCTTATTCCCGGAAATCTTGTAGTAGGTAATACTGCCTTTACCGGTTTTGATGCCGGAGATTACCTTGGAAACAGAGAGCTTTTGCTTCTTTTTCCTGAGTTTCTTGTATTTGACTTTGGCCGTCTTGCCCTTAACAGACAGAGGATTAGGTGTCAGGGTACTGTACAGAAAGTTTGTTGATTCGAAAGCAATACATGTGCCTTCCGCATCCCATGCATAAAGATCTATTTTGAGATTACAACAGTCCGGAATGGTTAGTCTGCCGTCATTGATCATTTCGGTGATGGCTTGGTTCAGATTCAGAGAATTAGTCACAAGATTATCATCAGCCCAATCACCCGTTATGTTCTGACCATCGTTATAGTCGATATGAACGCCATAGCAATCAGCAATCGAAAGTTTATCCCAGGACAAAACGGAATCTTCTGAGATTTTTACGTTGTCAAAAGTGCATTTCACAAGACGTTTCGCCGGTGAATCGTAAGGAACGGTGATTTTCCCGTTTGCTAAGTCTCCATATTCGCCATAGGCAACTACCCTTACAATATAAGGACTTTTCTTTTCGATCTCGCCTTCGCGTATAGCCTCATCGATAAGATCGTATATAGTGCGGTGATTAGAGAAATTGAGCGGCTCTGGATACCAGGCTTTGGAAACGCCGTTTATCATAACGAAGTATTCTTCTGTATCAGGGTATGAACTCCAGGTGAGTATGCTGTTGGTTATCTTTATGTTCTCGATCTTGCCGGTTTGTTCCTGAAGGGTTGCATCAGAACTGTATGTGAATGTGGTGCTCCATTCGCCTATCAGGTAATCTTCGTTATCATACGCGGTCAGACGTATGGTATAAGATCCGAGATTCTCTATGAATCCCCATTCGATATCGCCGTCAATCCATTCTTTCAGATCGATCTCGCGTTCGCTGTTTGAATAATCCATAGAGGATCTGCCTTCGCTGATCCTGAAAGTATAATAGACGGCATTGGGGTATGTGTCCCAAGTGAGTACTCCGTCTGTTATTTTGGCATTGATCGTACCCACGGTGATGACGCCTTTTTTGGGAGCTTGAGAAACGTTGTCATCGGGAGATTTCGCTTTGCTCTCGTCAGGTACTTGCGTCTCTTCGGGAGTGGTCTGATCCGGCTGCTTGGTCACTTCAGGTTCGGTCGCTGCCGGAGCCTCTGTTTCCTTGGTGGACTCCGTCTCCTTCGGAGCTTCGGTGGCGGAGGATTCTTTTTCCTCAGGAGCCTCTGTAGAAGGCGCCTCAGTCTCTTTCGGAGTGGTTTCAGCCGGCTTTTCTGACTCTTCGGTTTTGCCGGGATCAGTCTTTTCTGTGTTTTCGGGTTCCTTTGAAGCTTCGGTTTCTTTTACAGCCGGCTTCTCAGTCTCTTTAGATTTTTCGGACTCGGTTACGCCGGTGGTTTCCGGGATGCTTGTTTCAGTATCATCGGCCAATACCATGCCGGAGACCGGAGACAGACTTAAGACCATAGCCAATGCAATAAGCATGGCACCTAACTTTTTAATCGTTGCCTTCATGATTCCCCTCCCAATTCAATATGAACGGTCAAAACCGCGTGTCATATTAATTGTCTTTTTATCGTTTTTTTGTCTTAAGCAGATTATAGTCTTGCTCGGTTAACGCTGCCACAAAAGTGCAGTGAGATTACAGAAAATTCACAATGAAAAAGTGAAAACGAAAGAATGAAAACGTTCTTTACAATTTAAAACATTAAGAGGTATAATTCCGATTGTAAAGTTTCAGATGAAAGAGGTTTACAATTTGGCGGATTCACGTGAAAAGAAAAGACGAAGTGCGGCATATGACCTTGTCATCATTGCCATTTCAGCCGCTCTCATCACTGTCTGCTCATGGATAACTATCCCGGTAGGACCAGTACCGTTTACCCTTCAGACAATGGCGGTCATAGCTGTCCTGCTTACGACAGGAGGCAGGAGGGGAACAATGGCGATCATTGTCTATCTCTTGCTTGGCGCTGTAGGGGTTCCTGTTTTCGCAAACTTCAAAGGCGGTCCCGCCGCGTTTGTCGGACCTACCGGCGGCTTTCTTGTGGGGTTCCTGGCATCTGCCTTGCTGTTCTGGCTTCTCGAAAAGCTCATTTTCGCCCGTCTCATGACAACAGGGACAAAAAGGATCATATTCGGGTTTATCATTTCGCTGATCTTCGAGATCGTTATGTACGCAATTGGGGTCATCTGGTTCATGACCATATATGCGGCCCAGACTGGACCGGTCGGGCTGGGAACGGTTCTCGGATGGTGTGTGATCCCGTTTATAATCCCTGATCTTGTAAAGATCTTTGCCGCAGTTGTCATAAGCAGCAGGACGGCACGCTTCGTGCGCACGTGATTAAAACCTATCTGTTTTATGTTAATATGAGTTCCATATAAATGACTTAACGGAATAGGGGGTCATCAATGGAAAACACATCTGATGTGATGCTCAAAGTCACCGATGTTTGCAAGAAATACGGTAAGCATGAGGTCTTGAAGCAGATGTCGTTTGCCGTTCCGAAGGGCTCGATCTTCGGACTCGTCGGAAAGAACGGTGCCGGCAAGACCACGATAATGAGAATTATCTCAGGGCTTCAGAAGCCTACCTCCGGCACTGTTGAATATGGTTTTGACAGATCCGGATATGGCAAGATCGGTGCTCTCGTTGAGCTTCCTTCAATATATTCAACCAAGTCTGCAAGGGACAACCTTATTTTCCAGTATCTGAATCTGGGACTTAAGGTCGATCAATCCGTTGATGAGATATTAAAGCTCGTCGGCCTTGATAATACGGGAAAGAAGAAGGCCGGAAGGTTCTCGCTCGGCATGCGCCAGAGACTGGGAATCGGCATGGCCATGGCGGGTAACCCTGAGATGCTGATCCTTGACGAGCCCATTAACGGACTTGATCCGCAGGGAATCATTGAGGTCAGAGATCTTTTGCTCCGCTTAAACCGCGAGAAGGGAATAACGATAATTATCTCAAGCCACATACTGACCGAGCTGTCAAAGCTTGCGACGAACCTGGCCTTTGTACAGGACGGCACTGTGGTAAGAGAGATCTCGACCGAGGAAGTCGAGAAGGCGGGAGGCATTCATTCTGATTTCTTCACGGCTGATCCGGAAGGCCTTGCCAATCTGTTGAGGGCAAGAGGACTTGAAGTCCGGATAGATGAGAAAACAGGCATAGTCAAAGCCAAAGGCGGCTTCAATCTTACACAGGTTGTAACCGAGGCTGCGGAGAAGGGCATTAACATTGCCAGGGTCAGCACGCATGAGACTGATCTTGAGACCTACTTCATCAATCTGATGGGAGGTCATGACAATGGGTAAACTCTTGAAGTTCGAATTTAAAAGGATCTGCATGAACAAGTTCTTCTGGGTCCTTGCAATCTACTGCGTTATCTGGCCGCTCATAGTGACCGGATTCTACAAGCTGGCTTACACTGTTGAGTTTACCGAGACCGGAATTTCTTTCGGGGAGCTCGTAATGACGACGGAATCCAGAAGATTCCTGACATGGCTGATCCTTACGGGGTTCTTCAGCGATCTGCCTAAGTTTGTGGCGCTGTTTACATGCCTTTACATAGGCAAGGACCAGGGCGACGGCTTCATCCGCAACAAGATAATCTCAGGACACTCAAGACTGTCTGTCTTCATGAGCAATAACATAGCCCAGATGCTGGTCTGTGTTTTCTGGGTTGCTTTGTATATGGGATTCGGTATGTTAGGGCTTCTGATCAACGGATTCGGCGTCGATCTTAACGGCGGAGAGATGTTCAGGCGTCTGGCGACGGTTCTCGTGGTCCTGCTCGTAATGTCATCTCTTTTTACGTCTTTGTCGTTTGCTTTCCGCAACCGCGCTGCCCCGGTAGTCCTGGCAATCGTCTTCACAATGCTTGGAAGCACGATATGCACGGTCGTCGGCATGTTCAACATGACGAAAAAGGCTGCCGACAGCTATGAGGAATGCATGACGCAAGTTATCGACACTGTTGTTGAAGAGAACAGACTGGGCGATGATATTGCCAAACAGCTAAAAAAGGAGAATACCGGCGAGAAGGCACGCGGAGGAGCCGGCTGGTACGTATTCCATCCCGTTTACCAGATGACATGCGCAGGAATACAGACGGATTTTAACATGATCAATGCCATCGGCATTCCGTCGAGTTCTTCATATCCCGGGGAACACAGTTTTGCTGACAAGATGCAGATTACCGCCTGGAATTCGGGAATTGAGATCGGCAGGGATAAGTTTGTCTCCTTAGACGGCGTTACGACATCGTACGGCATTAAGTGCCTTGAATATATCGGTAAGTCTGTTATCTGGTATGTCATCATAACAGGCGGCGGATACTTTATTTTCAGAAAGAGAGATTTGTTCTGATGTTTTACGAGAACCATCGTTTGAGCATCGTAATAGGTGCATACGGAAGTGGAAAGTCCGAGATCGCGGTCAACATGTCACTTGCCCAGCGCAAGGCTTTTCCTGACAAAAGGCTGCTTATAGCCGATCTTGACATCATCAACCCGTTTTACAGGTCGTCTGACTGTGCTCCTGCGCTCGAAAAGGCCGGTATCAGGGTCATCTCGCCCCTGTATGCAGGTTCAAACGTAGACGCGCCGGTCATACCGCCCGATATTTTCGCTGTTTTCGATGACGAGAGCTATACGGGCGTTTTCGACATCGGAGGCGAGGACATGGGCGCGACCGTCCTGGGCTCGATCAGAAAGAGGATCGAGAACACCGATACACAGATCCTCATGGCGGTAAATACCCTGAGACCGTTTACTTCTGACCCCGAGCAGATCGCGGAGATGACCGGGATCTTATCGTCGGCAGCGGGCTTCAAGATTGACGGTTATCTGCATAATACCAACCTTTTGGAAGAGACTACTCCGGAGATCATCGCGGAAGGCGAGAGGATAATGGAGAAAGCCTCTGAGATCACAGGTGTTCCGGTCGTGGCGACCTGCTATATGGAAGGCGTTGCGCTTCCTGAGGTCAAAGGCCATGAACTGTTCCCGATGACGAGGCAGATTTTCTACAACTATTGATACGTCAGTGTGTTATCCATTGTTGTTTTGTCAAAAAAATGATATTATTCTAAATGGCGGTCACATGGACCGTGAGTAATATCCAGGAGGAATAAGATTATGGGATTGATTAGCTTGATTAAGAACGTTGCCGGTTCAGTCATGGGCTCTATCGGTGATGAGATTAGGGATCAGTATCTCGAGTTCTTTACCTGCGATTCCCTCGGCGATAACATCCTTGTCAGAAAGGGTGCTAACCGCATTCAGAAGGGCCGTAACGCAGGCAGCTCAGAGATCATTTCACAGGGTTCGGTCATCGCTGTACCTGAGGGTACCGCACTCCTGTTGGTTGATGGCGGACAGATCGTTGATTTTACAATGGTTGCCGGCTACTATCAGTGGGATTCATCGACCTCTCCTTCAGTCTTTGCTCCGGGCGGCTTCGGTGAGAACATCAAGAAGTCCGTTGTCGATGCATGGACACGTATGAAGCAGGGCGGTGAGCTCTCCAAGCAGCAGAGAGTTTACTTCGTTAACTTGCTCGAGATCAGGAACCAGAACTTTGGTACACCTTCTCCTGTCAGCTACGAAGATCCTGCATACATGACGGTTTATATCCGCCTTAACGGTACATTCTCTTACAGGATCCAGGATCCTATCACATTCTTCAGGAACATTTCCGGTAACATCGCTGATGTTTACACCAACGACGACTTCATGGGTTCTCCTTCAAAGCCCCTCCAGCCTCGTCTCGAGTTCCTCGATCACATCACAGAAGCACTCAACAAGTGCGGCTGCATCGATCAGATCAGATTCTCGAACCTTCCTTCACAGCAGGGTAAGTTCCGCAACTACATGGCGGAAGTCCTTGATGAGGATTGGCTCCAGACAAGAGGTGTCGTAGTTCAGGCTGTTGCTATCGGTTCTGTTACACCTGATGACGAGACACGTCAGAGAATTCAGAGCATCCAGACAGACCAGATCTATGGAAGAGATCAGGCTGCTCTTGGTTCTTACAGAACACGTGGTATCACAGATGGTATCAAGGCTGCAGGCTCTAACGAAGCAGGCGCAGGCAGTGCAGGCGCAGGCATCGGTATGCTCGGTGTTGCTGCCATGACAATGGCTAACAACGGCATGATGGGCGGTGCTCCCATGGGCGGCGGCGCTATGATGGGCGGCGCAGCAATGGGTGCAGCAGGCGCAGCAGCAGGTGCAGCAGCCGGCTGGACATGTACTTGCGGCCAGGGCGGCAACCAGGGCAATTACTGTATGAACTGTGGTGCTCAGAAGCCCGCTCCCGCAGCTCCCGCAGCTGCTGCAGGCTGGACATGCTCATGCGGCCAGACAGGCAACCAGGGTAAGTTCTGCCAGGGTTGTGGTGCTCAGAAGCCCGCTCCCGCAGTTTGCCCTAAGTGCGGCTGGCAGGCACCTGAAGGACAGTCTTCCAAGTTCTGCCCTGAGTGCGGCACACAGATCCAGTAATCGGATCACAGCCGAAAGGCACAAACTAAACGATTTGGTGCAGGTTCTCCGGAACCTGCACTTTTTTTTGTTAAAAAAAATTTTCGGGTTTGCATTTCTCTTTTTGTACTGTTATATTTTTTTCGGGTGGATAAAGGAATAGAGGGGATTTTTGTGGAGACAGAGCGCTCGCATCTGATTAGCGTCATACTACCTGCTTACAATGCGGAGAAAACTATTGTGGAAGCAGTGAATTCAGTGCTTTCGCAAAGCTATGAGCATTTTGAGCTGATAATCATTGACGATGCATCAACTGACGGTACAAGAACACTGATCGAGGACCTGGCGGCCGAGGACGCTAGGATCAGATTTCTGGCGAATGAGACCAATATCGGCGTGCTTAAGACCAGGCTTAAAGGCGTTCATGCATCTTTCGGCAAGTGGATAGCTTTCCTGGACAGTGATGATGTCTGGGAAAAGGATAAGCTTGAAAAGCAGGTTGAGCTTCAGCAGAAAACAGCTTGTTATCTCGTATTCTCTGGCTCGGGATACATAGACAAGAGCGGAAACAGATTGCCTTGGGTGCTTCATGTGCCGTCTGATGTCTCTTACGGCAGATTATTAAAGCAGAATATCATCTCGAATTCTTCAGTCCTCGTTTTGAAGGATATGTTCCTTCAGTACTCGCCCGTGACTGAGGATCATCACGATATGCATGAGGACTATGCCTGCTGGCTTTTGCTCCTAAGGAACGGATATAAGGCCTGCGGGATCGACGAACCTCTTGTGTCATACAGGGTCTCAGGTGATTCCATGACGGCCAACAAATTCCACGCGGCTGTCCTGAATTGGAGAACATACAGGCATGTCGGGCTTAATTTCTTCCGGTCAGCGTATTATATGGTCTTCTATGCTGTCAACGGAGTTATCAAGTACAGCCGCATAGGGCGGAAGGCCTGATAAAGATGAATAACCGGCCGGGAAATCTTGCTTCGGAGAAAGTACTTTTCAAAGCCGCGGCACTTATCATGCTCCTTATTCCCGTAAGCGAGGTCATTACCGATATTCTCTGCAATTTTACGGATCAGATAATACCTTCCATGTTTCAGACGGGTATTGTGGCATTATTCGGAATCATTTCAACTGTTCTGGTATTCCTCAATAAGGGCTTCGAGCTGAAGGGTGCGGAAACAGGGAACAGATGGTATGCGGCAGACGTAATCTATCTTGTCCTTGTTCTCTTCATGATCTTGTCGGCGGTATTCTCGGTAAATCCGGGAGTGTTTACCGACGGAGACTTTTTCGTTTGTGAGAACCCCCTTCATTTCATGGCTTATTTCTCGCTGTTTTATTTCGGTTCGAGGATAAAGACAGCAGAATACCGGAAAAAGCTCGTGATCTTGTTCTTGGTGATAGCTTTGCTCCAGGGAGTCATCTCGTTTTTCCAGACATTCGATATCGAGATTGCGTACTGCCTGCCCACAAGGCATTCTGGGGCAGCTTACGGTCTTACGCAGAACAGCAACTTTTACGGGGGACTGTCCGTATTTCTTCTTGCCTGCATTACCGGTGCCTTCCTTTTTTGTGAAAAGATCTGCAAGCAGAAGGTGTTCCTCTGTCTGCTTCCGCTTCTTGCGGGCCTGGTCTTCTATACCATGATGGGAAGCAGGGCGAGGCTGGCATGGATCGGATTTGCTGCAATGGTACTGTTTTATGTCGTTTCAGGCATCGTGATGCTTAAAAGCGATGTTTCAAGGGATGATTTAAAGACGTATTTCATCAGGCTGGCGGTTGTTTTTGCCGTATTTGCCGCGGTGTTCACCCTGACGCATCTGTTTACCAACTTTTGGATCGAAGAGATCCAAAGGACGCAATGGGAGATCGACGGCACGTATGAAGCGGGCCTCGGGTCTGACCGCCTTCTCAATTGGAGATTTGGTCTTGAGAGCATACCCCGCCACTGGCTTACCGGTATCGGTCTCGACAACTATTCACAGGTCTTCTATGAAAGCCCGAAATATGTCGCGGGCGCTTATGCAAAAACAAAAGCACACAACGAGTACCTTCACATAATGGCCACGCAGGGTGTATTTGCTTTCGCGGCATATATAACGCTGTATTTCCGCACGGCGGTCGTATCGGTAAAGAGGATATTCAAAGGCGCAGATTCTTCTTTGCAGTCTGTGGACTGGATCTTGCTGGCGATGTTTGTAACATACGCCGCCCAGGCTTTCTTCAATTGCAGCGTTGTCAACGTCGCCATGTATTTCTGGCTGGTCATGGGACTTCTTAACCCCTGCGAAAAGCCATTGGGAAAATCAGATAAATCAAATAAATAAATAATAGTTTTGTCCTGTTTTATGTTAAAATTTTCAATCATAAAAGCTTCATAGAAAGGCAGGTCTTCTTATGGGAAGATACTTCGGAACAGACGGCTTCAGAGGAGAGGCAAACAAGGCGCTCACAGCACAGAAAGCCTTCCAGGTCGGCCGCTATATCGGTTGGTATTACGGTCAGAATCACGATGACGGCAGAGCAAGGATCATCATCGGCAAGGACACGAGAAGAAGCTCTTACATGCTTGAGGCAGCTCTTACCGCCGGCATCACATCTTCAGGTTCCGATGCATATCTGCTTCACGTTACAACGACTCCGTCAGTCTCTTACTGCTGCAGAACAGACGGTTTTGACTGCGGAATCATGATCTCCGCTTCCCATAACCCGTTCTATGACAACGGAATCAAGATCATGCGTGCCAACGGTCAGAAGATCGAGGCCGAGATCGAAGAGAAGATCGAAGCTTATATCGACGGTGAGATCGAAGAGATCCCGCTCGCAGAGCGCGAGGCTATCGGAAACGTCATCGATTACGCTGCAGGACGCAACAGATACATCGGCTATCTCATGACGGTACCTACAAGGGCATTCAACGGTATGAAGGTTGGCTTGGACTGCGCAAACGGCGCTTCCTGGAATATCGCAAGATCCGTTTTCGAGGCTTTGGGCGCAAAGGTTTATATAATCAACAACACACCTGACGGTCTTAACATCAATACCAACTGCGGTTCTACACACATCGATAACCTCAAGAAGTATGTTCTTGATAACGGCCTCAACGTCGGATTCGCGTATGACGGCGATGCTGACAGATGTCTCGCGGTTGACGAGCTCGGCAACGAGGTCAACGGTGACCAGATCATGTTCCTTTGCGGAAAGTATATGAAGGAGAGCGGCAAGCTCGACGGCAATACGATCGTTACTACCATCATGAGCAATATGGGACTTTATAAGGCTTGCGAGGCAATCGGCATCAGGACCGAGAAGACCGCTGTAGGCGATAAGTACGTAGCAGAGAACATGATGGCTAACGGCTTCGTTCTCGGTGGCGAACAGTCCGGACATATCATTTTCGCGAAGTACGCGACAACCGGAGACGGAATCCTTACATCTCTCATGGTCCTCATGACCATGCTCGAGAAAAAGCTTCCTCTGTCAATGCTCGCAGGCGAGATGAAGATGTATCCTCAGTGCCTTAAGAACGTTGTAGTCAAGGACAAGGAAGAGGCACAGAAGAATCCTGCGGTCCTTGCAGGCGTTGATGCTGTCAACAAGGCACTGGGCGGTGACGGAAGAATGCTCCTCAGAGCGTCAGGCACAGAGCCCAAGATCCGTGTAATGGTAGAGGCTAAGACAGACGAACTTTGCGAAAAGTACGTTGACCAGCTGATCGAAGTCATCAAGGCGGAAGGCCTTGCTGCAGATAAGTAAGTTATAACAAAGCGGGGGAACTATTCATGAGAGTAATCAGAAAGAGCAACTACGAAGAAGCTTCAATGGCATGTGCTGAGCTTATCGCTTCACAGATCAGACTTAAGCCCGACTGCAAGATCGGTCTTGCCACAGGCTCCACACCTATCGGAACATACAAGGATCTCGTTGACATGTACAAGGCAGGCAGCCTTGATTTCTCAAAGGTTACATCTGCTAACCTCGACGAGTACAGGGGACTTGGCGGCGATCACGATCAGTCCTACAGATACTTCATGAACACCAATCTTTTCGATCACGTAAACATCGACAAGAGCAAGACTTATGTACCTGACGGACTCGAGCAGGATGCAGTCAAGGCATGTACCGATTACGATGCAATTCTTGAGTCTTTGGGCCACCTCGACATCCAGCTCCTCGGCATCGGCGGAGACGGGCACATCGGATTCAACGAGCCTGCTGACGCATTCTGCGTTAACACACAGTGCATCGATCTCGAAGAGCAGACCATTCAGGACAACGCAAGGCTCTTCTTTAATGGCGATCTCTCAGCTGTTCCTACACAGGCTTACACAATGGGCATCGGCTATATCATGAAATCTACTACCGTTATTCTTATGGCAACCGGCGCAGGCAAGAGAGGCATCGTCGAGAAGGCATTCTGCGGTCCTGTTACACCTAAGGTTCCCGCTTCGATCCTTCAGCTTCACCCGAACGTAGTCGTAATCGGTGATGAGGCTGCGATTTCCGACGCTGTTGTAGCTGCTGCTAAGTAAGTTTTAATCCGGTTTTTACCGTAAAAGGGCTGTCGTATGACAGCTCTTTTTGTATTTGTCTTTTGAAGTAACGGTTCAAACAGGCATTTCAGTTGGATTTATTAGCTTCAGTCAAAGTTTTCAAGACATCAGGGTACTGATCCGTAAAAGCTTTGAACTGACTCATAAAGAGCTTTTCCCCATGGTCGTTGATATCGGTAAGCTTATTTGTTCTTGAAGCTCCGAGGACAGGTATCGGCAAAGGCTTATTCTTTTTTGTAACCCGGATCTTTCTCCCTGACCGGACTGCCATAAGCCAGAACCATATGTCATCAGCAAAAGGAGTAAGTCTCATGAACTCAGACTCGTTCAAAACATCAGAGCCGAAGGCCTCCGGGGGATAAAGAACACCGGCACATCCGACTTGCATGTTGAGATAGCTCGGACCTTTGTGGTAATGCCGGCCGTCGATTATGGTCGTTATTCCACCGTCGTCAAAATAGAAGGGAGTAGCCCTGTGACAGTAAATATTTGAAGTATCCTCCTGATATGAGGCATAAAGACGCTCGAGCCACTTTCTTGAATAGTAAGCATCATCGTCTGCAGTGACGATTATCGAGTCCGGATGTTTCCTGAGAGCCGGAATGAGTTTTTTGAAGGATTTCAGATCTTCGCACCAGAGGATATCAAGTCCGCAATCTGTAAGGCTTGTAAGATCTTTCGGCAGATCGTCCGTTCCGCCCGGGAACTGGTCTTTTGCGAGCCAGAGTTCAACGGCATCAGGACGGCAGTCTTTCTGATTGAGAATGGTTATGATGGCTTTCGATACAATGCCGATCCTCTCCGGGTAGCTTGTAAGTGACACCACGATGCGCTTTTCGCGATCTGAAGTGTTCAGACAATGCTTCTTATCGGAAAGGCTCCACCTTACCTTGTTCAGTACATCGAAATACAGGGAAAGAGAGTCGCGGGCTAATGAACGAAATGCTCTGTAAAAACTGTTCATTTACGCGGTCCTCCATAAGGTGATTATACAAATCCGGGTTTATCGGAACAAGTTAATGTGATGAAGTCAGGTGTCTTGGGTACTGCTCTGGAGTCTGTTTTGCCTTGTAAAACGGATCAGTCTTGATTCTCCCGAGAAAATGGTTTCTTCTACGTAACCTTCATTTTTCATGACAGACAAAAAGTTGGGATTATCTTTTGTGTTTGACGTGACGTAGTAGAAATCGGAAACCGTCAGACAACCCATATCGGCGAGCTTCTCACGCATCTCATTGTAGTCGGCGGTCCTGATCCATTTGCCGGTAGCTTTGACCGATTTAGAGAATGATTCCTGATACCTGTTATCGTGGGTCAAATAGAAATTGAACAGAGCATCATCCCACTGAAACAGCAATGTACGTGAATTAAATAACTCGCGGTCATACCAAACTGAAACAAGTTCCCTGACGTCATCATCGTTTTTGTGAATGCTGTTGGAAGATGTTCTGCAGATCTCATAAGTGCAAGACAGGATAATGCAAAGAGCAAGAGAGGCTGCCAATATATTTGCGATGGATTCCTTTTTCTCTTTGATTAAACCTGTAAGTTCACCGAGGCCGATAAAGATAAAGATGACAATTGCCGGAATAAAGAAATACGAGTATCTTCCCCCTAAGTTCATGGATCCGGTCGAATCTGTGTCCCAGACTTTGTTGCCGTAGAATGAACTGCATACTGCGAAAAAATATGTTATCCATGCAAAGGCTAATGAAATAACAGAGAATATCATTTTGCCGGGTTTCAGTATTATTGAAGGTAAGCAGAGCATCAAAAGGATAAGCACGAAGATGACAATATATTGTCCGAACATTGCTTTTGCAACTTCATATCCGCCTGCAAAGAAATCAACGAACAGGCCGCGCGCAAAGAAAAGCTTGTGTGATAAAACTGTGCCTTCCTGATTATTCATCTGAGGGATCAAGAAAAATACAACCAAAGGCAGGATTACAAACAGAACGGATATTATGCCTGACAATAAATAGATCTTCAGCTGCTTATAGTCTTTGTCGTGAATGAAACTCAATAACAATGAAAGCGCCATTCCTCCGATGATGAATGCTGCTCCGTACTGGCTGTATATTGATAAGCATGAGAAAACCATGAATCCGACAGTGGATCTTATGTTTCTTTTATGCTGAAGACGATAAAAGAAATACAGCGTCCACGCGATACAACAAAGCATCAGATTATATTCGGCACATTCTAACGCATAATAGACAGTTCCGTACGAGAACAGATAGAAAAGAGTACCGAGATAACTCCAGATCCCGTCGGGAAGGATCTCATTAATTGCCATGAACACACCGACGGAACCGATTACGGTTACCAGGACACCTGCAAATCTGAAAGCAAACTCCGAATCGAAAACCTTCAGCCATATAAACATCAGAACATTATAAAGAGGCGGCTGATATGTGATCCTGATCCGTTCAAACATATTCGAGGTGCCAAGACCTCCGGGAACAGGACCGGTCATATATTTCGAGTAAAAGTATTCAATGGCTTCGTCGTACCATAAGCCGTTTCTTGTGGCATTCACGGTATAGAAGATGAGAGCAGACAGTATTATGCAGCATAGGCATAAGATCTTTATGTACGGCTTGCTTTTCAGCCGGATGTCTAACGTTTTTGGCATTATTCTTTATCTCATCATTCGTTTTGAATCGGTATGGATACTGATCGTTTAAGTCATTATAACTTGAAAAACAAACAATAAAATACGAAAATTAGGTAAATCAATTGACGGGAACGAGTGGTAGATGAATAACAGGATCAAAAGCTTGATCGAGATGACGTTGGACGATTGTCTTCCATGGATCGAAAACAAAGATGGTGCCGTTCAATTCATTGATCCTTTGGATAAGATAGAGATTTCCGCTCATTATGGTGCTACACATATGGCTGCAGCATTGATTATCTATGGCGATATCAAAAATGATGCGGCATTGGTTGCTAAGGGTGAAGAGCTTCTGTTTAGTGTTCTTGACCGATGGGATAACAATAAGACTCTTAAGGATTTTCATCACGATTTCAATAGTTTTGCTCTTTGCGTTCTGGACAGTTATACGCCCAAGTACCATGACAGGATCAAAGATGCCGTTATGGGAACCAGGGATACATTTTTCGATACGGTAAACTGGCTGCCGATGAGGTGGTTTGTAAACAGAGCCAGATATGATTGGACTCAGGATTCGAAATATAAAGAAGTTTGCAGATCCTGTGCCGAAAAGATAAAACAGGCAACTTTCAGCGACGGATTCATTGATGACATGATTCCTAAAGGGAGGAGCTTCAGCCTCCAGTATGACGTTGCCACTGTCGCATTCATGCAGTATTTAAGAGTAATGGGTGAGGATATAGATCTTTCTTTAGAGACGGGAGCTCTGTTGAATGCCGTCTGCCCTGATGGCGATATCAATTATTTTGGCAGAGGTACCAATCAGATATTTGCATGGGGATTGTGGATTTATCTTCTTGCCAGCAGCGGTCAAAACGAGCTTGGCAGGGCATTGGCTTTTCTGGAAGAACGCCTTCCCGCAACTCTGGCGAACAACAACATAATGTTAAATGATTACCCGGGTGATGAGAAATACATGTGGTGGGATTACCACTTTTGCTCGGTCTATACCTCACATCTCCTGTTTTGGCTTGTTTTGGCTCTTAGAGATTACGGCAGGAAGACTATTGAGCCGAGGTTGATCACTGACGGCAGCAGCGGTATACGGATCTGCCGGAACAGCAGTTCGTTCGTGGTTACTTTCGAGGGAAGATCTGAATACTTGGCTGAATCGGGGCCTGCTGTTGCTGCCATATGGACAGAAGATGCAGGTGTTGTATGCAAAGGTTCATTCGGTCCTTGGTATGGTCTTTTCGGAAACAAATACCGGCAAGAAGGTGCAACACCAAAAAACTTCTTCGGTTTTTTTGTTCCCAGGCGATCACAGAACGTGTCTGCATTTAAAAAGCTGATATCAAGATTGCATGCTGATAGCCGCAGGGATCTTAAAATGGCAAATACCCCGCTGTATTTGTCTCCGGTTGTTGATGTTTCGGATAAAGTCATTATCAGATATAAATCGGATGAACCGGTTGTAATTTTGAATCTTCCGGTCTTAGGCGGAAATATCCGTGTGTCCGTCAACGGTCAGGACATTAACATGAACGATGATATGAAAGTCAGAAATCAATACGGCCGGTTTACGCTTAAACAGCGGCTCATTGAATCCGCCGGCACAATAGAGATGGAAATATATGGCAGCTGACAGAGTAAGTGTTTTGATTACTTTCCATAATCAGGAAAAGTATGTGGACAAGGCAATGCAAAGTGTTTTGTCTCAGAAGACTGATTTTGGAGTAAAGATCTTGGTTGGTGATGATTACTCATCTGACGGCACATGCGATGCTGTTAACAGATGGATAGGGCAATACCCCGGCAGGATCGAGCTCTGTGTTCCTGAAAGAAATGAACAAATACACACAGGAAGTTTCCGGGCTTCAAGAAACAGATTGAACCTTCTGAAACATGTTGATACTGAGTACTTCATCTTTTTGGACGGAGACGACTATTTCGATAATGAAATGAAGCTGCAAAGGCAGGTTGAGATCCTGGATCAAAAGGACAATCTTGACTGCATTGCATGCGGACATAACACTTACAGATTTTACGGCGATGGTACCAAGACGCCTGTTACCAATCCGAATCTGAAAGAAGGCAAGTTAACCCCGAAGGGTTATTGGACGGTAATCTACATCCATCCGGATGCGCTTTTGTTCAGGAGTTCGTTTATTCCTGATATCAATGTTAGTGTTCTGGAAAACAACTTCAATGACAATATGATCACGCTTTCGGCCATAAAGCATGGAAGCATCTACTACATTCCGGAGTACTGGGCAATGTATGTTCAGACCGAAAAAGGAATCTGGACTTCGGGCAATACAGTTGTCAACAATATCCGCAACATTATGCATTACGAACTGTCATGCAAGATCTGTCCGAAATTGAGGATGCAGTCTTTTAACAAATTCTGTTATGCCTGGCCGGAACTGTATATGGTAAGAAAAGATATAGATCCCGATGCAATGAAGGATTATTATACTGAAGCTGTTTCAAAAGGATGCAGGGATACTTCGCGCTGGATCAGATACCGCGATCTGAATCTGTTCCAAAAGATGTATCTCGCTGTTAAGACATTTGTGATCAGATGTTTCACTCCGTTTTCAAGACGATTGTTCTGAGAGCACATAACACATGAAGACAAACAAAAACATAAAGAACATCGTTTATACGGTTTTGGGGCAGATCATCGTTTTGGGTCTTGCCCTTATAGTTCCGAGGTTTATCTTGTCAGGATACGGCTCTGACGCCAATGGCCTTCTGAGTACCATCGGACAGATAGTCGCTTATATGGCGCTTCTTGAAGCCGGCATAGGTCAGGCGGCGAGAAATGAGTTATATCATTTTGTACGGGGCAATGATCTGGACAGGCAAAAGATATCTTCAGTAATGTCAGTCTCAAGAAAAGCATATCGGGATGTCACCAAGATATATGCTTTGTTTGTCATACTGCTGGCTCTGGTATTGCCGTTTGTGATAAAGACCGACATAGATCATGTTACCGTTTCCCTGATAATCCTTATTGAAGGAACAGCGGGAGTGATATCTTTTTTCTTTGTACAAAACCACACCAATCTCCTTATAGTAGACGGCAAGCAATATGTAAATTCCAACGTGGATATGCTGTTTAAGTCATTGAACTATGTGATAAAGATCGCAATGGTATTGCTTGGCGTGAATATTGTCCTTATGGAGATTGGTTATCTGGCTGCCGTCGTGATCAAGATCCTGATCTATGAGCGCTATATGAGAACGCATTACGATTGGGTCGATTACAAGTCAGTTGATGATCAGGTGAAATTGAAGGACCGCGGCCCTTATGTAATCACAGAAGTTGCCTGGACAGTCTTTTCTTCAACGGATATGATCGTGATCTCCGTTTTCTGTTCAACGAAAAGTTCTAGTGTGTATGCCATATACTACCTGGTGTTCATGACTATAAACAGGCTTGCGGATGCTTTGTTTACTAGCCTTAAGTTTAATCTCGGCCAGGCTTACCATAAGAGTACGGAGAGTTATGGTTCAACCCATGATATGTTCAATTCCGTGTTTTTCGGATTGATATCTGCTTTGCTCATCGTTGCGTATTATCTGTGCATACCCTTTGTTTCCTTGTATACAGCAGGAATCAGTGATGCCGATTATATAGATAATGCTTTGCCAATGTGCTTTTGTCTGATGCTCCTTTTGTCGTGGAGCCGCATGGTCTCAGAGCATTTGATCGGTGTTGCGGGATTTGCCAAAAGACTCAGTACGGTATCAATAGTCGAAGTAGTTGCCAATATTGCCTTATCGGTCATACTGGTCAACGGATTCGGTGTCAGAGGAGTTTTGTATGCCACGGTTATCGCACTGCCTTTAAAAGCTGTTTACTGCAATGTGCTTGCTGACAAAGTGATAATGAAAAGAAGCTTGTTTCCGACTGCGAAGATATTCTTTGCAAACCTTCTGCTGTTTGTGTTATTGGCTGTCTGCAGAAACTATCTCGCAATAGAGATAAGTTCTTATGCTGAGCTTTTGATCTACGGTGCCGTATTTACAGTTTGCTCCGTCGCTGTTTTCTTGTTAGTGAATCTGTTAATTAACAGGAATATGTTTTCCGCTGTTAAACGTTTCCTGCCGGGCAAGAAGACATGAGGCATCCTGCCCTTAATGTTTGCCGGTAAGGCTGTAAAGCTTCATGGCAAGCCTGATGTTGACATACGCCGCAACGGAAAACAGTTTTGCAGGGAAGTAACTGATCCCTTTCAGGAAATACTTCTCATAACGTTTGTAGTATTCTTTCAGTTCGCCTATGCGCGGATGATCGAAAAGCTTCGCTTCACACATTTTGATAACGCAGTGATTTACGACCATTAAAATATCCGATCTGGCGTATCCTGCAAGTTCCGGATATTCCTTTTCGATGAAAGCGCAGCGCTGCTCGAAAATCTTAATGATGTTGAATTCGCTGTCATCAAATGAGCTGTGCATGGCACTTCCGTCTCTTTGCACATAGAAATACTTGGATTCATCGCCTATGACAACAGAATCGGATGAAGCGGCCAGCCGGTACATTGTGGCATCATCTTCGTGGCAGTGGGTTCCTGATGGAAATCTGACTGTTTTAAACAGATCTTTTTTGTACATTTTCGCGCACGTGGATGAGGACATAAGATGTGTTGTTAACAAAGCCCGCATGGCTTTTGACTTTCCCTTGTACACACCCGGCTCATTCTTGCGGAATCTGCATTTGATCTGTTTTGATCCTGTGACATAGGTCCATGCACAGCATGATATGTCTGCGCCGTTTTTCAAACAGAGATCAAGAAGGTATTCGACATAATCAGCTGAAAGATAGTCATCGCCGTCAGAAAAAACCAGATAATCTCCGGATGCGGCATCTATACCGGTGTTCCTTGCATCGGAAACGCCGCTGTTCGGTTTGTGTATTACTTTTATGCGTTGATCTGTGCTCGCGAATCTGTCGCAGATCTCTCCGGAAGAATCGGTTGATCCGTCGTCGACCAATATGATCTCAAGTTCCTTGTGTGTTTGAGAAACCGCAGTTTCCAATAACTTGGGAAGATATTCGCTGACGTTGTATATTGGAATGATAAGTGATACGAGCATATTGGAATTATAACATGATACAATTTATTAGCACATAATTAGCTAATGGAAGGTTATCTGATGTCGTTTGAGAATCCGGAGATTTCTATTATTGTCCCGGCTTATAATTCAGAGCTTTATCTGGCCGGATGTCTGGACAGCATAATCGCACAAACATTTGCGGATTGGGAGCTTATAATCGCCGATGACGGTTCGACTGACAAGACCGGAGAGATAGCGGATAAGTATGCCTCTTCAGACAAACGTATCAGGGTGCTCCATATGGAAAACAGGGGCGTTTCCGCATCGAGAAATTCCTGTCTCGATATTGCATGCGGCAAGTACTTTTTGTTTGCTGATGCTGATGACTATCTTAAACCCGGTTATCTGAGCGATCTGATCGCTTTGGCGGAGAGCAACGATGCTGACATAGTACAATGCTCTTTCTGCCTAACGGACGATAATGGCAATGAGATTTCCGGGCCTAACGGCAAAAATGTTGTTTATGAAGGTCAGGATGAAATATTGAACGCATATTTCACCGGTCCGGTCGGAGAGATCAGGATAAGCGTTTGGGCGAAGCTTTTTCTCCGGGAGAGATTTGCCGGTGTCCGTTTTGATACGGGGCTGAGGATCTATGAAGATTCTTTGTTCGTTTACGAGTGCTGCAGAAAAGCAGATAAGATCTGCAGTTCTGATGTCCCGGTGTATTTTTACAGGCAGCATGAGGGTTCTGTCATGCATGCACGTTTGGTTAAGCTCTATCCTGACTATTTTTCCGTGTTTAAGCGGCAGTCAGAGGATTATCAGGACAATCCCAAGCTCCTCAAGAAGATCATGAGGAGGAAGACGGAGACTGCGCTTTGGCTTATGAGTAATGTGGATCACGGAACGAAAAACAGCCGGTTGTGGGAACTCAGGAAAACAGCGCTTGGCAAGAGCGGCTGTGTGCTGTTTTCTTCAGCGCCGTTATCGCTGAAGGCCAAAATAACGGGCTTGGCTCTGATGCCGCATGTGTATTTCGGGCTCATAAAAAAGCGTGTTTCCCGGAAATGACGGCATGTCATCCGGCTTGTTGTCAAACGATTTTTACATTTGCAACCTAACATCATAATGTTTATAATACTTTGAATTATTTTGTGCGCGTATAAGCGCGTTCATTGTATGGAGGAGGTTCATCGTGGCTAAAGGTAAAGTTACTTTTAACGAGAATCTGTGCAAGGGCTGCGGACTCTGCGTTGCAGCATGCCCCAAGAAAATCCTCGAACTGGACAAGACAAGGCTTAACGCTAAGGGTTATCACCCGGCTACATGCGTCAACCCCGAAGAGTGCATCGGCTGCACCTTCTGCGCTACGCAGTGCCCGGATGTCGTAATCACCGTTGAGCGCGACTAAGGTTTCGGAGGGAGAACAATGGCACAGAAAAGAGGTTTATTGAAGGGCAATGAAGTTATTGCCGAGGCAGCATTAAGAGCCGGCTGCCGTAACTATTTCGGTTATCCTATCACCCCTCAGACCGAAGTCATGCACTACATGGCTAAGAAGATGGGCGAGGCAGGCGGGAATTTTGTTCAGGCCGAGTCAGAAGTAGCAGCCATTAACATGGTTTACGGCGCTGCAGCTGCAGGCTTCAGAGTTATGACATCTTCTTCCTCTCCGGGAATCTCCCTCAAGCAGGAAGGTATTTCCTACATTGCAGGCGCTGAGCTTCCCGCAGTCGTAGTCAACATCGTAAGAGCCGGCCCGGGTTTGGGCGGCATCCAGCCTGCACAGGGCGACTACTTCCAGGCTACAAAGGGCGGCGGACACGGTGACTACAGGAACATCGTCATCGCACCTGCTTCCGTTCAGGAGCTTTATGAGCTCGTAGTTGAGGCATTCAACCTCGCTGACAAGTACAGAATGACATGCATGATCATGGGTGACGGTACTTTGGGCCAGATGATGGAGCCTGTTGCTTTCCGCGATGAGGAGCCTATCGTTAAAGTCGAGAAGCCTTGGGCTGCATGCGGCAGAAAGGGCGATTCTTTCCACCACACCGTTACTTCCATCTATATCGATCCGGATGTCCTCGAGAAGAAGAACCTCGAGCTTCAGGAAAAATACAAGATCGTTGAGGCTAACGAAGTACGTTATGAGGCTATCAACATGGAAGATGCTGAGGTCGTTATCACAGCATTCTCCACTTGCTCACGTATCTCCCGCAACGTCATCCGTCAGGCTGCAGAGCTTGGCATCAAGGTCGGTATGATCAGACCTATCACGCTTTGGCCGTTCCCTTACAAGGCTATCGCCGAAGCAGCTGAAATGCCCAGCGTAAAGGCATTCCTCGACGTAGAGCTCAACGCAGGTCAGATGATCGAAGACGTTAAGCTCGGCGTTAACGGCAAGAAGCCTGTTTACTTCCACGGCAGGCTCGGAGGCAATCTTCCGATGCAGAAGGAGATCCTCGACAAGATCGTTGCCATCCACGAGGGAAAAATGACAGAAGGAGGTAATTTCTGATGGCTGTAGTTTTCGAACCCACAAAAGGCCTTACAGATAAGCCTTTCCACTATTGCCCCGGCTGCT
>JAEEGL015336525.1_pt1 | contig 48716 bp, 47 predicted proteins | sample 9134231 | NCBI WGS metagenome assembly JAEEGL01 (sample SAMN16246548, study PRJNA631951) | gut metagenome | biome: gut microbiome; feature: rumen; material: fiber-attached | host: Bos | place: Iran: Karaj | collected 2018-10 | reverse complement strand
TAGCGAAATCCCATTCTAAAGATTTATTAAACGAAGGAGAAAAAGATGCGAAGGATTAAAAACGATCCAAATCTATATTTCGATTATCGCGATGTCAAAACTTTGCAACGCTATCTTGATGTTTATGGTCGTATTGAGCCAATTTCGAAAACTGGCCTTTCTGCCAAACAACAACGTCAACTTGCCGTAGCTGTAAAGCGTGCTCGCCATTTGGCACTTTTGCCATTTGTTTCTAATAATTAAGGGGGACTATGTACGGACCAACAGATTTAAAGAAAAATGCTTTGATTACTTTGGACGGACAACCATACAAAGTAGTTGAATATTCACAAAAGGTTATGGGCCGTGGTGGTTCAATCGTTAACGTCAAAGTTAAGAACTTGATGACTGGCGCACTTCTTCCTAAGACCTTTAAAGGTCAGGAAAAGATTGAGCCAGCTGAAGTAACCACTCGCAAGGTGCAATATCTTTATCGTGATGACGAGAAGTTTTACTTCATGGATCCAGAAAGCTTTGAGCAATACGAGCTTGGTGCCGATATGGTTGGTGAATCCAAAGATTTTATGCGCGATGGCGATGAAATGGAAATCCAATTCTATAACGGTACTCCAATTAACTTGGTTTTGCCTAAGAATATCTGGCTTGCGGTAACTTATACCGAGTCAGTTGTTAAGGGTGACACTACCACTTCAGTCATGAAGGATGCTACCCTTGAAACCGGCGTCGTCATTAAGGTGCCGGCCTTTATCAAAGAAGGCGATATTGTTTCGGTGGACACTGACACTTATGCATACAGGGAACGTCGCAAATAATTTTGTATCACGCGCAGAAGGAAAGCTCGAGGGGGCGGTGCGAGCTTTCCGCTACGATTTTCGTAATAAAACAGTGCTAGACATTGGCTCGTCTACGGGCGGGTTTACTGAGCTAGCTCTGAAACTAGGCGCAAAAAAAGTAATTGCCGTGGAAAAGGGAACCAATCAAATGAAGGCTCCGCTTCGTTTTGATTCGCGCATTGATTTGAGAGAAAAAACTAATTTTTTCGATTGCGAATCGATGCCTGAGATTGAGACTGTGGTGGCGGATGTTTCGTTTGTAAGTTTGACTAAGATTTTGACGCATGCCAAAAAAATCATACCAAAAACAGCAGACTATCTCGTGATGCTAAAACCGCAGTTTGAGGCCAGACCAGACCAGCTCTTTAGAGGAGTGGTAAAAAACGAAAAAGTCCGCCGCGAAATTATTAAAAATTTTGAGTTTTGGTTGAAAAACAATGGTTTTGCAATCCTCGATAAGCGCGACAATGAAGTCATTGGCAAGAATGGTAATAAAGAGCGTTTTTATTGTATAAAAGTTGCGAAAAAATCTTGATTTTGGTTTCGCTTGTGCTTATAATATAAGATATGAAATTATTGCATGGCGTGGGCGATTTCTTCTCGTTAGATATCGGGACGAATTCAATGCGAATAGTGCAACTCTCTGGCAATGCCCAGAGGGGTTGGTCTCTTGTGAAATACGCTTATGTGCCGGTTGACCAGAAGTTAGTGCAAGATTTTAGTGAGCTCGGAAGAAAACGCTTGGGTGAGGCAATTGTTGCAGCCGTAAATCAGGCTGGAATTAAAACTAAAAATATTGCTCTTGGTCTTCCTTCCAGCAAGAGCTTTACTTCGATTGTTGAAACCGATACTTTGCCAGAGAAAGAGCTTGAAAAAGCTTTTAGGTATGAAATCGATAAATATGTGCCGATGGCGATGAATGATGCGCAGGCAGACTATGTAATTTTGGGGCCAAGCCCAAATGATGCAGCCAAAACCGAAATCTTGGTAGCGTCTACCGCAAAGGAGTTTGCCGAATCACAACTCGAACTAGTTGAGAAGGTTGGCTTTAACGTGGTGGCTATGGAACCAGAAGTTTTGGCGATGGCGCGCGCGCTTACGCCAGTTGGTATGAACGATGCTGTGCTTCTAGTTGATTATGGCGAACATTCTACCGATCTTGCGATTGTGTATCAAGGCAAACCAAGGTTGGTACGCACAATTCCTTGGGCTTTTGGTTTAATCACTAAAACCGCAGCTTCTTCTTTGAATGTTAAAGAAGAGCAGGCGCGTCAGTTTATTTTGAAATTTGGTTTGGCGCAAGATAAGGTTGAAGGCCAAGTCTTTAGAGTGCTTGATGGTCTTCTAGATAATTTTGCGGCTGAGCTTGTTAAATCGATTCGCTTCTTCCAAACCAGGTATCTTAATGCTAAGGTCTCTAATATCTCGCTTGCAGGATTTGCCGAGACAATTCCTTTGTTCCCAGAATATATCGAAGCAAAAACGCAGATTCCAACTATGCGTGCAAACCCATGGCAATCTGTGAGATTGTCTACGGGCCAACAACAGGCTCTAGTAAACGTGTCTAATGAATTCCCAGTAGCGATTGGGTTGGCAAAAAGGAGTAATGACTAATGGCACGCGAAATTAATTTGGTACCAGATATCAAAAATGAAATGATTAAAGCCTTGAAGCTGAGGAATTTGATTTTCTTTATTTGCATTGTGGCTATTATTGCAAGCATTGGTGTGACGGCACTTCTTGGCACGATTGTGGCGGGTCAGCAAATGGCACTTGAAGGCAAAGATAAAATGCTAAACACAATGTCTGTTAAGATTAATAATTATGATGATCTTGGTGACTTTTTAACGATTCGCGACCAAGTAGAAAAGCTTGATACGATTTCGAATAATAAAAATGTGTTCTCGCGCACGTTTGGTATTCTCGCTGCATTTTTGCCAACTGGCCAAGACAGAATTTCGATTTCGAAACTTAACGTGAATTTGACTGGCGATAGACCAAAACTATATATTGAAGCACAGGCAAATGCTGAAAAGGCTCCATACATCGACTACAACGTGCTCGATGCTTTCAAAAAGAGTATGCCGTTTATGCGCTATGACTATGGTGACTTTGTAGACGCTGGCGGGAACACCATTCCGGCTTACTGTATGATTGAGACTGATTATTATGGTGGTCAGTTCTATGAAGAAGGCCGCGGGAACTATGCTTATTGGACGATTGATGCTGATGGCTGTGCTCCTCAGAATGAAGAAGATGTTTATAACTATGATTACGAATATTATGATGGCAACAGTGTAGTACGTATTTGGCGTACGCCTCAATTTGAGGATTGGTATAATAATGACCACATGACTGCGGATGGTGTGATTTCTGGCGTGCAACATTTCGAAAGTAAATGCATTTCTTATAACCGCGGTGATGATGGCAAATGGACGGATAGCAACGAAGAATGTTTGTTGGTGCCAGATGGGGTTGAAGGCATCGTTGTGAATGAATCTTCAAATGGCCGTGAATCTTCTGGTGAATTAGTGTTGAGATTTTCAGCAACTATCACAGTTGATCCTGAAGCCTACAAGTTTGCCAACAAGCACATGATTGCGATTGCACCATCCGGTCGTCATAACGTTACCGACTCTTATATCCAGCTTTCAGAAATGTTCTCAGAGCCGGCAGCTGATTGTGCAGACACCGATGAAGGTTGCAAAAAAGTTGATAAAGGAGGGGCAGAGTAATGGCAAAAGAAGTAGCAATTAGTAAAAGACTAAAAATCACCAAAGCACAACAGAATATGCTGCTCGCGGTTTTGATTGCTTCGATTGTATTTGGTGCGGCGCTATCGATTTCGATTAATCTTATTAAACGCATTTCATTTAATAAAGATGTGATCGTGGAAAAAGACAAAGCAATTTCGGAATATTCACGCGTGATTTCTGGTGTGGGTGTTTGCAAGAAGCCAAAAGGGTCATTATATACCGAGGAGGAGTTGAAGCGCTGTAATCCTGATAGCATTACGCTATCCGAGATTCCTGGGACGCTTCGGGCAAATATTTTGCAAAAACTTGCCGCAAATCCGGCGCTAAACTCGGTTTTGAAGGAAGATGAAAACAGCTGTATTAATTCAAGTACTGGTAAAAACTACACTTATGATGAATTGCAGGAGCTATACCTTGCTTCTTCGGAAGAGAACCGCGCGGAGGCAAGCGATCTTTTGAAGGCTTGCTCGGCACTTCGCGTGATCCCGGATGCTTTGCCGGCCTTCAGAAATGAGGAAGCACTTTTGTCGTCGCTTAATAAGATTTTTGATTTGTCGGGTTGGCAGCCAGAATCTTTGATGCCAGGTGATTCTGGCGCACAAAAATCCGATAATGGCTTGTTGCCAATCGGTATGAATCTTTCAATTGAATCTGATAGCGACGTGACGATGGAAGTCCTGAACAATATCGAGCGTTCGATTCGTGAATTTGATTTAAACAACGTAAATGTGGAATGGGCGGAGAATGGCTATCTGAATCTTTCGGCACGCGCCTCAGCTTATTATGTTGAGCCATCAACCATTATTGAAACCAGAAAAACCATCAAAGCGGAAGGAGACAAAAAATGAAAACAGATTTAGCAACTTCAATTGGTATGGCGGTGCTTGGTGCGGTAATGGCATTTGTAGTTTGTAACATGCTTTTTGGCGAAATCGAAGATGTGAGTTTTAAGACCATTAGTGGCAAGGTTGATACTACTTTGTTAGAGCCAGATGAAGAGGTGTTTAATTATAAGGCTTTAAATCCGACGGTGGAAGTCTATATTGGCGAGTAGGAGTTAACGCATGACTCTTTTAACTAAAGCCACACAGGACAAACTTGTAGAACTCATTTTAAATGAGGGCTTGGCTGATGCTAATCTTGTAGAAGTTGTAAAGAAGCGAGCCGAACAGGAAAATAAACCAGTAATTGCTGAGCTTGTAAATGACAAGGTGATTAATGAAGAAATGGTGGCGCGGGGAACGGCTTCGATTCTTGGTGTGCCGTATGTTGATTTAAAAAACATTCGCTTGGATCAAGATACTTTGTTGAAATTGCCATGGGATGCGTCGCGTCGCACGATGTCGGTGTCGCTTGGCGAAAAAGACGGTATGTTAAATGTGGCAATGCTTGATGCTTCGAATGTACAAACGATTGACTTTTTGTCGAGCCTTGTGGGTATGCCGGTAAGAGTTTGGATGACTTCGGAGAGAGGTTTAAAAGAGGCTCTAGACCAATACCGTGGCGACTTTACTTCAGTGCGTGAGGCAGTTAAGACGACCAACGAGGAAATTGAACAAGACCTCGAAGGGCGCGACGTTAAAACGATTGTGCAGGACTCGCCGATTTCTAAGGCTCTGCAAAATATTTTGAGTTACGCGGCAAAATCGAAGGCTTCGGATATTCATATCGAGCCACTCGAGGATGTGGTAATTATTCGTTGCCGCGTGGATGGCTTGCTTAGAAAGATTATGGAGCTGCCAAAAACGGTGGCGCCTGCCTTGGTTTCGCGCGTAAAGATTCTTGCGAATCTCAAGATTGATGAGCATCGTGCTCCGCAGGATGGTCAGTTTACGGTGGCGGTAGATGGGCAGGAAATTGACCTTCGTATTGCGATTTCGCCTGTAGCTTGGGGTGAGCAGGTGGTGATTCGTTTGCTCGATAAGGAAGGTATGGTGATGCGAGTGAGCGACATGGGTATGACTGGTGGCGCGCTGCGCACGGTGATGGGTGGTTTGCTCAGGCCTAACGGCATGGTGCTAACTTCTGGCCCGACGGGTTCTGGTAAAACGACTACCCTTTATGCTTTGATTCAACAGATTAAAAGTGAAGAAATCAATATCGTGACGCTTGAAGACCCGGTCGAGTACAAGATGCCTGGTGTGAATCAGATTCAGGTGAATGTGGACGCCGGGCTGACGTTTGCAAATGGCTTGCGCTCGATTCTACGCCAGGACCCTGATGTGATAATGGTGGGTGAGATTCGTGATGAGGAAACTGCATCTCTCGCTGTGCAGGCGGCACTAACGGGCCACTTAGTTTTCTCGACGCTCCACACTAACTCTGCGGCGGGTATTTTGCCGCGTCTTCTTGATATGGGCGTGGAACCGTATTTGCTAGCATCCGTGCTTAACACGGTGATTGGCCAGCGTTTGGTGCGCCGCGTGACGGAAAAACGTGAGACTTATCGCTCCTCTGAGCTCGAAACTGAGTCGATTAATGAGATTGTGGGTGATATTTTGCCAAAGGGCCAGGAAGAAGTGGCGGTGGTAAGCGACAAGTTGGGCTATCCTGGCTTGCCGGTAAAGAATGACAATTATTATACCTTGGTGCGCGGTATTGAAACGCGGGAAACACCGGGTGGTTATGTTGGGCGTACTGGTATTTTTGAGGCGATTGAGGTAGATGAAGACATCCAGAAGATGATTGTGAACCACGCAACGGCCGGTGAAATTATGAAAATGGCTATGGAGAAAGGCGTGGTGACGATGCGTCAGGATGGTATCCTTAAAGTTCTTTCTGGCGTGACGACGCTTGATGAAGTTAACAGGGTTGCGAGTGACCTTGTATAGGAGTATAATAAGCTTATGGATAACAGTGGGCAAAACATAAACAATGTGAAAATCGAGAACCTGCTTGATGAATGCGTGCGCAGAAATGCGTCCGATTTGCATGTGCAGTTTGGTTTGCCTCCGGTGCTGCGTATTGACGGTGCTTTAGTACCGATTGCTGGCATGCCGGCGATGACTGACGAAATGCTAAAACAGGTGATTTTTGCCACTCTCGACGAAGAACAGCAAAAAATGTATCTTAAAGACAAGGAATTTGATTATTCATTTGCCTTTGGTGACATTGCACGCTTCCGTGTGAATGCTTTTCATGAACGTGGCCGGATGGCGGCGGCATTTCGTTTGATTCCAAATCAGATTAAATCGATTAACGATCTTGGGCTTCCAAATATTATTGAATCATTTGCAGCTTTCCCGCGTGGGTTGGTGCTGGTGACTGGCCCGACTGGCTCCGGCAAGTCCACGACACTTGCGGCTTTGGTTGATAAAATTAACCGCGAAAAATCTGTGCATATCGTAACGATTGAAGATCCAATCGAATTTACGCATAAGTCTAAACATTCGGTTGTGGTGCAAAGGGAAGTACATTATGATACTTTCTCGTTTGGTGCGGCGCTACGCTCGGCTCTGCGTGAAGACCCAGACGTGGTGCTAATCGGTGAGATGCGTGACCTTGAAACGATTCAAGCTGCAATTACGATTGCTGAAACTGGCCACTTAGTGTTCGCAACGCTTCATACGAATTCGGCGGCGCAATCGATCGATCGTATTATTGATGTTTTTCCGGCTCATCAGCAGCCGCAGGTGCGTTCGCAACTAGCTAATATCTTGATGGCGATTTGTTCACAGCGTCTCGTGCCAGCCATTGGCGGTGGGCGCGTGGCGGCAGCTGAAATTATGATTGCAAATCCGGCGATTCGCGCTTTGATTCGCGAGGGTAAGACCTTCCAGATTGATACTGCCATTCAGACTGGTGCCGAACAAGGCATGCAAACGATGGATCGCACGTTGGCGCAGTTGGTGCGCACGGGCGTGATTACTTATGATAGTGCGCGCGAATATGCTGTTGATGTTAATGAGCTCGAAAGGTTGATGAGGGGTTAATGAAAAGGTTTGATTATAAAGCAACCGAGAAGGCGACTGGCAAAAGCGTAAAAGGTAGCATTCAGGCTAACGATGAACGCGCAGCCGGTAAGCTTTTGCTTGAGCAGGGTTATATTCCGGCTTCGATTGTGGCGCACGATAAAGATGGCGTGCTTGCTAGGTATAAGAACAAGATTCGTGCTAAAGATAGGATTCTATTTACGAGGCAGTTTGCTACGCTGATTGGTGTGGGGCTGCCGCTTGCGGCGAGCCTTCGCAGCGTAGCCGAGCAAACTCAGTCTAAGCCAATGAAGGCCGTGATTGAGGAGATTTCTGCCAGTGTTGAGGCTGGTAAAACTTTGTATGAATCATTTGCGAAGCGGCCTGACATTTTTAATAACGTTTATCTTTCGTTGATTAAAGCGGGTGAGATGAGCGGTACGCTTGATATTGCCCTGAAACGCCTTGCCGACCAAGAAGAGAAGGATGAAGCGATGCTATCACGTATTCGTAGTGCTTTGATTTATCCTGCGATTATCCTTGTGGTGATTATCGCGGTGCTCGCGTTTATGATGATTGCGGTGGTGCCGCAGGTGGACACGCTTTACCACGATCTCAAGAAGCCGCTGCCTGAGCTTACTAAGGCGTTAGTGGCGCTGACGAATTTCTTTGGCGCTTATTGGTGGTTAGTGGCGATTATGTTGTTTGCGTTGGTGGGCGGCCTGGCATTTTATTTTAAAAACACCAAACCGGGGCAAAAAACGCGTGACTCGATTAAAATTCACATGCCGCTCTTTGGCGGGCTATTTAAGAAGCTTTATGTGTCGCGATTTGCGCGCACGGCCGAGATGATGCTGGCGACTGGCGTGCCGATGCTCGATTCGGTGAAAATTGCGATTGGCGCGGCCAACAACATTGTGGTTGAGGAAGAATATAGCAAGGCGATCGATATCATCAAAGGCGGTAAACCGCTTTCTGAGGCGATTCGTGAGCGTGAATATATGTTGCCACTCGTGCCGCAGATGACAGCGATTGGCGAGGAGTCTGGTCGCATCGATGAGATGCTGGGCAAGGCTGCGCAGGTTTACGAGACCGAGCTCGACCAGCAAATTAATACGATTTCGACAATGATTGAGCCGATTTTGATGGTGGTGATGGCTGGTTTGATTGGTATCGTGATTGGCGGCACGCTGCTTCCGATTTACTCGCTCGTGACGTCGATTGCGTAATTTGTTTTGATACGGCAGGGAACCACCATATATAATATATGGTGGTTTTTTGTGGGGTATAATGAGAGAACTATTAATTAATCACAGGAAGGATTGTATAATGCCTAGAGAAGAAAAAGCTAATCAGGGCAAAACTAATAGCTCATTAGATAGTCCGGCCATAACAATGTTGGCTGTTTTTGTGGTTGCGATTGCTGTCATGTTTCTTTGCGATGCTTACGATATTGATAAATGTTTGCATTTAGATTCCGATTGGCCAGCGATTATTTGCAACGCAGTTTCTGTAATAGTTGCAGTTGGGTTTGGTGTTGCGTCTTTGAAACATATGTTTAAACAAAAGTAGAGAATCAAAAAACTTCCCATGAGGGAAGTCTTTTGATTAACTAGTATGATTAGTTGTTGCCGCAGTAGATGTTGCCTGCTTCAAGCATATAAAGGAAAGCAACTTTGCGTGGGCTGTCATCGAGCTCGATTTTTTCACCATTACAGTGGGCATGATCCCAAACGTGGACTTGGTGCCCGTTTTCTTTCAACTCAGATTTGAAATCACTTTCTATTACAGCATCCTGATCGGTTGAGCTGGTCATTGTGCCTTCATATTTAATATAGTAATTGTTGCCATCTGGATCAACATATGTGGTTTGATCAAAGTAATGTGTTTGGAAGCTTGTCCAACCGGCTTGATCGCTTGGAATCTGATTGCGATTGTTGGTTTGGTAGTCAATGATGCGGGTGGCAAGATTGGCTAGGTCGTTGCGACGTTGGGTGTCGCGTTGTGAACGTTGCAAACCTGGGAAGGCGATGAAGACCATGAGGAAGATGAGGCCGGCGATAGCAAGCACGAGCACGACTTCGATGATGGTGAAGCCCTCTTTCGATTTTAAGTTGTTTTTTGTCATTGAAATAATCCTTTCTAGAAAGTTTATTTGTGCTTATTATAAAGTGGAAATCTAAAAAAATCAATGGGCTTATGGTAATATTAGGGTATGAAAATTGGGTTTCTGGCGTTGATGTTTGTGATGGGCGCAGTGATGGGTTCGTTTTTGAGCTGCCAGGCGTGGCGGTTGAAGTATAAAGATCAGGGAAAGAAGAGTCTTGGTAAGCGCTCGGTTTGTTTAAAATGTGCGAGGCAGATTAAATGGTATGACAATATCCCGATTGTTTCGTGGCTAATTCTAAGAGGGAAATGTCGTTATTGCAAGAAACCAATTGGCGCTTCTGAGATCTTGATTGAGGTTTTGTTTGGGCTGGCGTTTCTTGGAATAAGCACAAGCATTAATATCGTGACTGCTGGGGCGTTCGAGTGGGCGATTTTTGCGATGACGCTTGTGTTTTGTCTTAGCATAGGCTTTTTGGCAATTTATGATGGCCGGTGGCAAGAATTACCATTAGCAGTATTGATTTTCTCTGTAATTTGTGCTATAATAATAGCAATCCTGAAACAGTGGAGTTTGTTTGCTGTTTCTGGCTTTTCTTGGGGGCAGATTGGCAACTTAACAGGGGCGGTTTTACTGCTTGGTGGCACTTATCTTGTGCTTTATCTTTTGTCTAAAGGTCAGTGGGTGGGGGATGGTGACTGGATTCTTAGCGTGGCGCTGGGGCTCGCGCTTGGCGATACGTGGCTGGCTTTAATTTTGCTTTTTCTCGCAAATTTTATTGGTTCGGTAGTGATGTTGCCAAAGAGACAAAAGAAGATTGCGTTTGGGCCATTTCTCGTAATAGCGTTTGTGCTTGTGCTTACTTTTGCGGGTTTCTTAAGTGGACTTCTATCCGGAAAGATATGGTAAAATAAGGATATGAAAGTGGGCAAAAAAACTGGTGATACTTTGATTGAAGTGATGTTTGCGGTGGCAATTTTTTCGATGGTTGCGATTTCGGCGGTGGCGGTAATGAATTCTGGGATGTCCAATGCGCAGGGAACACTTGAATCGACGATGGCTAGAAATGAGATTGATGCCCAGGCTGAGGCTCTGCGTTTTATCCAGTCTTCTTACGTGGCGGAACGCCGTGACGGGGATAATGATAGTTATTTTGCGAATTTGTGGCACAGCATTATTGCGCGCGCTAACGTTTCTACCGATACGGTAACAAAATACGCGCCGGATTCTTGCGGTGAGCTTTATGAACGCGAAAACGCTAGTGGTATTTATAGGCTTAAGGGCTTTGCTATTAACGTGCGAAAACTGGGTCTGAGTGATGACGCGACAGAGTCTTTAGTAACCGACGATACTAAGTTCTTTGTGCCGGGCACGTATCCGAGAATTATTTATGATGACGACGCTTTGCTTGATAATCTACATCCAAGTGAGGCTGAGAGGGTGGAAGGGATTTTTGTGACGGCTGTGCAAGACCCGGGTTCGACCAAGGTTGATGACAAAGGAGTTGTGAAAGGCGCAGTGTATTATGATTTTTATATCCGTAGCTGCTGGTATGCATCTGGCAAGAGCGTGCCGACAACAATTTCTACCGTGATTCGGCTATACGATCCAGACATGGTGGCGCCAGAAGAATAATTATTTAGTTTCGCTGTGAAATTTTTCGTGGATTTCACGCAGGTGGGCGTCCGTGACGTGGGTATAGATTTGCGTGGTGGAGATGTCGGCATGGCCGAGCATGGATTGGACAGCACGAAGATCGGCACCGTTCATGAGGAGGTCTGTAGCGAAGGAGTGGCGCAGGGTGTGTGGGCTGACGTGCTTAGTGATGCCGGCCATGCGGGCGTATTTTTCGACGATGCGCTCGACGCTGCGCGGGGTGAGGCGGCGGAAATTACCAGAGGTATCAACGGACTGTTGGTTTTTGCTGTTGTTTAGGAAGAGAGCCGGCAGGGAATCGGTGCGGGCGCCAAGATATTCGGCGATGCGGTCGGCGGCAGCTTCGGAAATAAAGATTGGGCGGTCTTTTTGGCCTTTGCCGCGGACCACGAATTCGCGGCGTTCAAGATTGATGGAGTCGCGGTTTAAGCCGATGAGCTCGGAAACGCGGAGGCCACCAGAGTAAAGAAGCTCGATGATGGCGCGATCTCTTAAGCCCGACTCGGTGGAGAGGTCGATTTGGTTTAGCATGTCTTCGACTTCGTCAAAATGCAGGAAGGTGACTTGTTTTCGCACGACGTGCGGCAGTTCGATAAGAGATGGGTCGAGTGATTTGATGCCGCGGCGCGACAGATATTTGAAGAAACCACGCAGGGCTATGAGGTGGTAAGCCTGGGTGATGGTTTTGAGACCGTCGCCATCTTTTGGTGATTCGTAGCGGTTGAGTTTGAGGCGATATTTACGGAGGACCTCGGCGTCAATCATATTTGGCTTGATGTCGTCGGTATTGAGGATTTCGGAAACAATCTCGAGGAAGCGCTCAAGATAAAGGCGGTAATTTTCGATGGTTTTGGGCGAACGGCCGGACTCGATTTCGAGATGCTCAAGAAATTCTTCGATGAGGTCAGAGATATACATAGCCTCATTATATCAAAAATAGCCGGGAAGCGGAGTTCTCGGCTATTTTGTAAGGCGGTGATTATTTGCAAAACTTGAAAGCGTCGCGAATAATCATGACTTCTTCGTTGGTTGGCTCTACGTACACAGGCACGGTAGAATCTTCGGTGGTGATAATACCACTGGTGATTTCTTTGAAGCTGGCGATAGCGTCGTTGACTTCTTTGTTGAGCTTGATGCCAAGTGGAGCGAGGCCGTTGATGATAGATTCGCGGGTTTCGGCACCGTTTTCGAGCACACCGGCGGTGAAGACAATGGCGTCGACTTCGCCTTTAAGCTCAAGGTAGTACTCAGCGATGTAGCGAATGATGCGGTCTACATACATATCGAGAGCGAGGCGGGCGTTTTCGTCGCCGTTTTCGATGGCTTTTTCAACGTCGCGGTTGTCGTTGGCGCCACAGATACCGAGAAGGCCGGATTTTTTGTTCAGAGCGTCGTCGATTTCGGTGTAGGTCATGCCGGCTTCGTCGATCATGTACTTGATGATTGATGGGTCGATTGAGCCAGAGCGGGTGCCCATCATGAGACCATCGAGTGGGGTAAGACCCATCGTGGTGTCAAAGCTTTTGCCGTCTTTAACAGCGGTAATGCTAGCGCCAGAGCCAACGTGACAGACGATCAAGTTGATATCTTCTTTGCCAAGTTTTTGTTGCATGACTTCGGTAATATATTTGTGGCTGGTGCCATGGAAACCGTATTTTCTAACACCGTATTTTTCGTACCATTTCATAGGGACAGGGTACATGAATTGAACCTTTGGAATGGTTTGGTGGAAGGCTGTATCAAACACGGCAACTTGCACAGCTTCTGGAAGGGCTTTTTGCATGGCTTTGATGCCAGCGATGTTGCCTGGGTGGTGAAGTGGTGCAAATTTAGTGAACTCTTTGATATCTTTCATCACTTCGTCGGTGATAACTACAGAGTGGGCGTATTTTTCGCCGCCGTGTACTACGCGGTGGCCGACACCACGGATTTCAGACAAATCATTAACAGCACCGTAATTTACGAGTTCTTCGAGCATTACTGCAACGGCCTCGGTGTGGTCGTTAATTTCTTTTTGAGTTTCGGTCTTTTTACCTTCGTGTTTGATGGTGTAGAAGCTATCTTTTGCTCCAATTTTTTCGACATAACCACTGATGATGGAAATCTCTGCAGGCATGTCGTAAAGTTGGAACTTTAGCGACGATGAACCGGCGTTGACGCATAGTACTTTCATTTTTTGCTCCTTTAAATTTCTGTAATTATATCATAGAAGTGTGAGTTTTGTTGGTGACAACGCCAGCTGGTGCGAGTTAGCCTTCGCTAACGCTTCGGCTATCCGCCTGCGGCGAGCGAACGCAGCGTTTGCCTCGTCCCCAAAGTGACAGAAAACAAAATAAACCCCTTTGGGGTTTCTTTTGTTTTCTGGTGACCCGGGTGCGAGTCGAACGCACAACCTCTTCCTTAGGACGGAATTGCTCTATCCATTGAGCCACCGGGCCGAACGAGCACTTAAACAAATGCTTGCATTTGTTTAAGATGCGAGTGATGGGCCGGAAGGCTTCATGCCTACCGGGCCGTACGTATATTATACCATATGGTATAATAGGGGTATGAAACTGTTTAAAAAGCAAGATGATAAAAAAACTGAATCCGAAAAGATGGAGGTGCGTCGCGAAGAGGTGCTCGCCACGGGTCGCAAGTTTAAATATCCTTTGCAATGGACCAAGCATCGCGTTGTGGTGAATACAATTTTGGTGTCTGGTGTAGTGGTAGCGCTTTTGGCAATTGGTGGTTGGTTGGCACTCTATCGTTTTGGCATGACTGATGAGCTTTTATATCGCGTAACGCAGATTTTCCCGGTGTCCGTCGCCGACGTTGACGGCGAAAAAGTGCGGTTTTCGGATTATTTGATGCTTTATCGTAGCAGCATGACGTCTATTGAACATCAAGCAGGGAAGTTCAGCGATGAAGAGTCTGAAAAGGCCTTGATTTACCAGTACAAACGCACCGCTTTAACGGAAGCAGAAAACTATGCCTATGCTATGAAGCTGGCGCGTGAGCTTGGAATCGAAGTTACGGACGACGAAGTGAATGCTGAGTTTGAGCGTCATCGCCAGATTGGCGGTGTGGATCGTGCCGAAGAAGGGTTCCTTAAAATTATCAAAGACAATTTTGGCTTGTCTAAGAGTGAATATTGTCATCTCATTAGAATGCATTTGATTAAAGCAAAGGTTGAGGCTAGTATTGATAGTTCTGCAAATGAGATTGCTGGCAAGGTTGAGGCATTGTTAATCGAAAACGATGGCAGTTTCCAGAAAACTGCAAGCAGCCTAGGCGAGCAGGTTCAATATGAGGAAACTGGTGGCTTAATTTCGAATAAAAACCTAGATGGTGGTCGCGCTAATGAGGCAATGAAGCTCGAAGCTGGCGCCCAGAGCGGTAGGTTTACTTCGGTGAACGGCGATGGTTATTATTTCGTGAAGCTGATCGAGAAGAATGAGGCCGAGGTAAACTTTGTATCTATTAAAGTGCCGTTTACCGAATTTGCCAGACGCTTTGAGGACCTCAGCAATAACAGCGGCATCTCCGAATATATCTCGATAGAATAGTGTGTTATAATGGGGGTAGTTGCGAGTATCGTATAACGGCTATTATGTATCCTTCCCAAGGATGAGACGAGGGTCCGACTCCCTCTACTCGCACCAGGAGTTCGCCCACCGAAGGTGGGTAGCGAGCATAAGCGAGCGTCCCCTCCATACTCGCACCAACGTCCGCCCGCCGAAGGCGGTTTTTTGTTGGTATTAAAAAAGGGCAGAGCTAATGCTCTGCCCACGGAGTACTTTTCTTTTACGTTAAGCGCATATGACGGTGCCTCTTGGGCTATGAAGTATCTCCGGGCATATCGCCACCTCCTTATGTGCTCTTGCCCATAAAACAAAAATTGACTGAAGTTTTATGAGTAGAGCTCTATTATAACATAAAAACAGGTTTTGTGGTAAAATAACAGTAATGAATGAATTAGTTTTGAAGATACAAAATGTCATAAGAGAACTTTTTGATGCTGAAATCGAGCCAGAAGTAACTGTGGCGCCAGAAACGGTTGAGGCGGATTTTTCATCGAATGTTGCGATGAAATTAAGTGGTATTTTGCACACAAATCCACGCGAAGTTGCAACTAAAATTGCTGAAAAAATGCCAGAATTTAAGGCCGAGGTGGCGGGGCCAGGGTTCCTCAACTTTATCTTGCCGGACGAATATTTTGCTGGCAAAATTGACGGTTTTGTTGATAATTTTGCCAAAAATATATCATGTGATGAATATTCTGGCAAAACTGTAATTTGTGAATTCTCCGATCCAAACCCATTTAAGGTGCTTCATGTGGGCCATCTTTACACTTCGATTGTGGGTGATGCAATTAGCCGCTTGTTTGAGTATGCCGGTGCCAAGGTTATCCGTGCTAATTTCGGTGGCGACGTTGGATTGCACGTGGGTAAAACACTTTGGGCTTTACAGAAATCCGGGATGAAGGATTTTACGATTGAGGATATTGCTAAAAAGTATGTAGAAGGAACTCAGGCTTACGAAGATGACGACGTGGCTAAAGCCGAGATTGTTAAGATCAACAAAGAAATTTATACAATTGCCGAAAATGATTTGCACGGTTCGGAGCTTGCCGATATTTACTGGCGCGGTAGGGAACTATCCTACCAATATTTTGAGGATTTTTATAACCGTATCGGCGTGAAATTCGATAAATATTATCCAGAATCTACTGTGGCTGGTCGCGGCCTGGCTGAGGTTAAGAAGGGCCTTGCTGCCGGCGTTTATGAGATTTCCGATGGCGCCGTGGTTTATCGTGGCGACACCAAACTTAATTTGCATACCCGTGTGTTTATCAACCAGGAAGGCTTGCCAACCTACGAGGCTAAGGACGTTGGTTTAATCTTCACTAAGTGGGATGACTACCACTTTGATAAATCTGTGATTATTACCGCAAATGACATTATCGACTATATGAAGATTGTGCTCGCTTCGATTGGCGAAATGAATCCGGAGCTTCCAGCACGCACTACTCACCTTACTCACGGCAACGTAAAGCTGCCTGGCAACGTGAAGATGTCATCAAGAAAAGGGAACTTCCTGAAAGCAGTAGATATCTTGAATCTAATTACCGAAGAGTTAAAGAACGAATATAATTCGGAAGACGAAAAAGTGGTGCTCGGCGCTACAAAATATGCCTTTTTGAAATACAAAATGGGTGGCGACATCATTTTCGATCCAAAAGAATCCGTAAAAATGACCGGAAATTCTGGTCCATACTTACTGTATTCCTGCGTGAGGGCTAAGAAAATCCTTAGCAAAATCGGCGATAAAAAAGCCAAGCTTGCTGGTGAGTTAAACACGTTTGAGCGCGCCCTGAGTAAAAAAATTGTTCAATATAAAGACGTTCTAAACGAAGCCGTAACAGAGATGGCACCACATAAAGTGTGCAACTTCTTATATGAACTGGCACAAGAGTTCTCGCGTTTTTACGAAAATTGTCCAGTAGCTGGCGATGCTCGCGAAGTCGAGCGCGCCCAAATTATTCGGGCATACCTTAACGTAATGGAACACGGTCTTAACATTTTGGGAATTCAAATCCCGGAGGAGATGTAATGAAGAAAGCAAAACTTTTGTGGATCGATTTAGAAATGACTGGTCTTTCGCCAGTGACGGATAAAATTTTGGAAGTGGCTGCGATTGCTACCGATTTTGACCTTAATGAAGTGGCGCGTTTTGAAGCCGTGGTAAAAGTATCGCCAAGGCTCATGAAGAAGCGCATGGTGGGCGAATTCTGGGAGAAGAATGCTGCCTCGCGCGATGCTTTGTTTGCCCAAAACAAGAATGGCAAGCCGGCTAAAGTAGTTGAGGCTGAGCTCTTGGAATTTCTGGACAAATACTTTGGTGACGAAATTTATCTTTCCGGTAATTCAATCCATCAGGATCAGAAGTTTATCGAAAGGGAATGGCCAAGACTTAACAGTCGCTTGCATTATCGTATGCTTGATGTGTCTGCCTGGAAGATTTTCTTCGAGAATGCTTTAAACAAGAAGTTTGTGAAACGTGATGCACATCGCGCGCTCGATGATATTGAAGGTTCGATTGAGGAACTTAAATTCTACAAAGGGTTTATTAAAAAATGATTGAAGTAGAAAAAGTTTCTGGCATTGCTGATTTTGAAAAGACCGTTGAAGAAAAACAAAACGGTGAGCGTACTGAAAAGAGGGAATTATACTCTGTAAATGGCACCGTGTTTCTTGTGGTTAACAAGAATACTTTTGAGATGCGCTGTGATGGCAAGCTTGCGAAATTGCTCCGCGAAAAATATGAGAGCGTGATGGATTCGCGCTACTTTGGTCGCGGCGGAATTGAAGTCGTGGATGCCGGCCAACTAAATGATGACGAAGTAGCTGATTTGATTAGACTAAGCTACAATTTATCAAAGGATATGGAGTAAAAAAATAGCCCCGCAGGGCTATTTTTGTTGGTTTTATTTTTTCTTTTTCAAAGCGTCGCGAATCTCGCGAAGGAGTACGGTGTTTTCGTCTTCCTTTGGAGCTTCCTCTTTTGGAGCTTCTTCTTTTTTGCGGCGGAATTTGTTGATTGACTTAATAAGAATGAAGATAACAAGAGCGATGATAAGGAAGTTAATCACGTTTTGGATGAACTTACCATAGTAAATGGTGGCACCGCTTTCGCCGCCATAGAAGTTTGGAATGGTGACGCTGAGTGTGGTGAAATCAAAGCCACCGCCGATGAGGCTGACGACTGGCATGATGATGTCATTCACGATGCTGTTCACGATAGCAGTAAAAGCAGAACCGATGATGATACCTACAGCGAGATCCATCACGCTGCCGCGGTTAATAAATTCGGTAAACTCTTTGCGAAAGCCAGAGCTTTTGCCGCGAGCTTTCTTTAAAAGTTCTTTTGGATTTTTCTTAGTTTTTTCTGCAGACATAAATTCCTTTCCCTGTCTATATGGTATAATTATAGCATGAACGACGCGAAGGAGGAAATAAAGTCTCGGCTGGCGGTGGAAGATGTGGTGGGGCAGTATATAGAGCTAAAAAGAGCAGGCCGCAATCTTAAAGGTCGGTCACCTTGGGGCGTGGATAAAACTCCTTCGTTTATGGTTTCTCCTGAAAAAGGCATTTGGCATGATTTTTCCGCCAACAAGGGCGGTGATATTTTTACTTTCGTGATGGAAGTGGAAGGGATTTCATTTTGCGAGGCGATGGAAAAATTGGCGGCGCAAGCTGGGGTAGATCTTACTAAATACAACGGTGGCGATGCACGGGTAGCAAAGAAGAAGGCGCGGGCTCGTGAGGCTTTGGCGCTAGCTACAAAATATTACCAGCTTTGTTTAACTAAGAGCAAGTCGGTTTGTGAATATGTATTTTATAAGCGAAATTTAAATCGTAGCACTGTGACTGAATTCAAAATCGGTTACGCGCCAAATAGCAAAACTGCTTTAAAAGAGGCGCTCTTAAAACGTGGTTTTACAGCTGAGGAGCTTGAGGTCGCTGGCCTTTTAAACCAATACGGCGGCGATATGTTTAGGGGCCGGATGACGGTGCCATTCATTGATACGAGTGGCAACGTGATTGGATTTACGGCGCGCATTATCGACAAGGGCGAGCCAAAATATCTGAATACGCAAGAGACGCTGCTCTTTAACAAGTCGCGCTTTATCTTTGGTTTATATCAGGCTAAAGAGGCGATTCGTCGTAATGGTTTTGTGGTGATTGTGGAAGGGAACATGGATGTGATTTCGTCACATCAGGCCGGCGTGAAAGAGGCCGTGGCGACGTCTGGTACGGCGATGACGGAGCAGCACTTAAAGATCTTGTCGAATCTTACTTCCGATATTCGTTTGGCGTATGATGGCGATGAAGCTGGCGTGAAAGCTACGGAGCGCGCGATTATGATGGCAGGCGAGCTTGGGATCGAGCTTTCGGTGATTTCAAATTACCATGGTGCAAAAGACCCAGATGAGTTGATTCAAAAAGGCCCGGAGCTTTGGCAGCAAGCCGTTAATGAACGTATCCCAGCTGTGGACTTCTTACTTAAAAAGTATGAGGAAAATCTTGATATTAGTACGGCGCAGGGAAAGAAGAAGTATTCGGATGTGGCCTTAAAGTTGCTAAGTTATTTGAAAGACGAGGTTGAGAAGGCGAGTTACGAAGAAAAGGTTGCCAAAAAACTCGGTGTTGAAGTGGCGATTTTGCGGGAAAAGGGTGAGAGGTTGGATAAAAAATTATCACAAGTTCACAGACATTATAAGCCGGTAAAAACCGAAGTAAAGAGCGATAATTTGTTAAGGCTCGAAAACAGTTTGCTAGCTCTCAAGGCGTTTGGCGACATAAAAACAAAGATTCCGCTTGAATTGCCGAGTGACAAGGATGCTCTTTCTGAGCTTGAAATGATTTTTCATGGCGAGCATGACGTAAAATTTACTCCTGAAGAGCTCGAGAAAGAAGCTGAGGGGCTTTTGAAGCGATATGAGGCTGAGCAGAAAAAACAGAGGATTGAAGCCTTAAATGCAAGGCTCGAGGTGCTTGATGAAAATGACGCAGAGTTTGAAGAGGTGATTCGTGAGATACGCGACTTGCAAAATACGAAAAATTAGGTATACTTACACTTAATGGACGAAAACAAAGATGATATTCTCGAAATGCGTGATCTCACGATGGATTTTGATGGTCCTGAGTCAGACGACCTCGAGAATGAAGAAGAATTATCAGATGAAGATCTTGCCATTACGGCTGAGAACGTAGATGCTTTTGCCGACGACTCTGTGCGTCTGTATCTTCGTGAAATTGGTAAAATCCCACTACTTACGCCAGAAGAAGAAGCGGATCTTGCTCAGCGCATCGTAAAAGGTGACAAAAAAGCCAAAGACAAAATGGTAGAATCCAATATGCGTCTTGTGGTTTCGATTGCAAAGCGTTACGGTGGTCGTGGCCTTGATTTTCTTGACCTTATCCAAGAGGGAAATACCGGTTTACTTCGTGCTGTAGAAAAATTTGATCCAGACAAAGGTTTTAAGTTTTCGACCTATGCAACTTGGTGGGTGCGACAGGCTATTACGCGTGCTATTGCCGACCAAGCTCGTACGATTCGTATTCCAGTACACATGGTTGAGACCATCAACAAGGTGCTTCGCACTACGCGCAAGCTCACCACCGAGCTTAACCGCGAGCCGACCAACGAAGAAATCGCCAAAGAGCTCGACATGGAGCCAGAAAAGATTGATTACGTAATGCGTATCAAACAAGATATCGCTTCACTCGATGCTTCTGTCGGTCGCGAGGGCGATGATGAAGATTCTGTGCTCGGTGATTTTGTTGAAGATGAGGAGCGCGACTCGCCAGAAGATTCTGCTGCGAACCAAATCTTGAAAGAACAACTTGCTGAAATTATTTCAACCCTTACCGAACGTGAGCAAAAGATCATTCGTCTCCGCTTTGGTATTGGTGGCGGCCGTCCACATACCCTCGAAGAAGTAGGGAACGAATTTGCCGTCACTCGTGAGCGTATTCGCCAGATCGAGGCTAAAGCACTCTCAAAGCTTCGCAAAAATAAGGACACTAAAAAATTGCATGAATATCTAAAGTAGGAGAAATATGAAGAAGATTTTATTAGCTTTAGTATTGACTGTGATGGTGGTGAGTGGAGTATTTGTTGCAAGACCTGCCTTAGCTGAGCCTAAATGTTCTACCAGTATTTTGCCAGATAGTTTCTGTGATGACGCTGCAACTAATGATGGCCAGGGAATTAAAGACATGCTTTCACTTGTCGTAGATATTATGACGGCTGGTGTTGGTGTTCTTGGTGTGATTGGCGTCGTGATTGTTGGTATTCAATATCTTACTGCTTCGGGAAGCGAAGAAAAAACGCGTAAGGCTAAAAGGCGATTGATTGAAATTGTGATTGGTGTGGCGGCATTCCTTTTGATTGGCGCTGTAATTAAGTTCTTGATGCCAAGTATTAAATAGGATTTAAAATGCAAAGAATCCTGATTGTTTACAATCCGCGTTCATCGCGGGCTTCTAGTGTGCGAACTGAAGTGCTTGATGTCTTGAATAATCCAAAGCGTATGGAAAAAATGGGGCTTTCTGGCGCTATGGTTGGTAAATATGAAGTTGAAAAAACTAATGTTGATGCGAATGCCGTAAAACTTGCCAAGCTAATTCATGATGATGATCTTGTGCTTGCGGTGGGCGGTGATGCGACTGCTGTGATTGCCGCAAATGGCGTAATGCTTTCAAAAAAGGACGCTATGCTGGCTGCATTGCCGTATGGAAATTTTAACGATCTTGCGCAAACTTTAGGTTTAAAAACATTGAAGGATATTTTTAAAGCCAAAACAACGAAACTTTGGCCGTTAGAAATTAAGGTTGACGGGAAACATCTACGTTTTTCGTCTTGCTACGTATCACTTGGTATGATGGCTGAGGCGACGGAGATTTTTGACAATCAAAAAATCCGAAAGAGTTTGCAGAAAGGGCATAGGAGTTCTTGGCGTTCGTATCCAAAACTTGCTAAATGGTATTTTAAGAATCGTTCAAAACGCGATTTTTTGCCGGAGTTTAAGCTAAACGGTGCAATGCAAAAGAAAAAGGTGACGGACTATTTTGCGGTGAATGGAAAAAGCTTGGCGCGCGTAATGCGGGGCGGAAAATGGTATAAAAACGAAAAGATTTTTTGGCATGGTACCCACCGACTCAAGAATTTTTTTAAACTGGCTACTTTTATGGCAAAAAGTATGATGAAAAGGATACCGGGCGATGAAACCATTGGTGATACGATTGAGTTTTTGGCTCCGGCAAAGGTAGAGTTCCAGTCTGAAGGTGAATATAAAGTTTTAGAAAATGTTAAAAAAATCGAGATTAAAAAAGCAGAACAATTTTTGAAAGTGTTATACTTATAAATATGGAAAACGTAAAGATTATTGCAGTGGTGGGGATGAGTGGCAGCGGCAAGTCCGTAATTGTGGATCATTTAACCGACAAAGGTTATCCAAGAGTTTATTTTGGTGGCATGATTTATAAGGAAATGGAGAAACGGGGAATTATTCGCACCGAAGACGGTGAGAGTGAAAAACAATTCCGCGAAATGATTCGTGAAACCGAAGGCAAAGATTGGGTCGTAAAGCAAGCGATTGCTGAGGCTAAAGACCTGATTGCGGCCGGCCAAAAACGCATCGTGCTTGACGGTGTTTATACTTGGACAGAGTACAAAATCCTGAAAAAGGAGTTTCCAAAATGCCTTACATTCCTAGCTGTAGTAGTCGATAAAAAATTACGTTATGACCGCGTGGCGAAGCGTCCTGGCCGCTCTTTTGATACGGCAGCAATTCGTGAACGTGATCGTAGTGAGATTGAGAATCTTGAAAAAGGTGGCCCGATTGTTGCGGCAGATTACTATGTGCTTAATAATGGCACGGTTGAAGATTTGAAAAATCGTGTTGACGAAGTCTTAGCTGAAATTGATTTTTAATTGACAAGATGACCGATTAGGGTTATGCTTAAAATAAGCGTAATTATAATTTAACGAAAGGTCATATAAATGAATAATAGTGGGGAAGGCGCGCAATACAGTTTGGATGTGTTCGTGTCTGATTTGCTGGCGGCTAAGGGTATGCAAGATGACCCTAAAACACATGCCGAGTTGCTCGATGCAGTGCAAGAGTCTGTGAACCAGGCGATTATCGGTGCTTTGCCTAGTGCCGATGTGGCGCGTCTTGAATATTTGTCTAACGACGAACCAACCGAGGAAGAAATCTCACGTTTAATTGAAAATGCCGACTTTAACTCTGAAGAAGTTGTGAAAAGAGCAATGGAACGTTTCCGTGACGCGTTTTTAAAAGGAGGCCAAAATGAGTAACGCAGAGGCTGGTGGAAATAGTGTCGCCCCACAAGCGGCAAATCCATGGGATGCACTTAAAAACGTTAGTTTTGGTGGTGCGTCGGCTACTGTTGAGAGTGATCGCGCAGCCAACAAGGCTGAAGCCGCAGCAAATAAGGCCGAGGCAAAATACGAAGCTAAGATTAATAATGTTTCGAATACTGAGAATAGAGTTAAAGCTACGTCCGACAGCCTTAACGATTTTACGCAAAAATATGATGACCTTAAAGCAGAATCTGCCGCAAAATTTGAGGAGATGGATAATTTAAGAGGAGATATTAGCACTAATAAAACCGAGATTAAGGAATTAAAAGCTGAGAATAGGTTTTCGGGCTATATTAAACAGCAAGGTGAACAAGCTGGTGCGATTTTGAGGGCTGGTGGTGGAGTCGTTGCTGCCGCTTTCAAACGTTTTACTTCTGGTATTGTGGCTAGAATGCCAAGGATTGAAATTAATATTTCGATTCAGAACAAGTCTCGTGAAAAAATGGCAAATAAAACTTGGGATGATTACGAGAAAGAGGCCTCCGATAAGTACAAGGCTGAGGCTCCTGACCGCGAAAATGCACAGGGGGTAGTTAATAAAGAAGCTGCTGCTGAAAATGAACTAAAGGCACGCAAGAACAGCTTCCAGGAGGCTATAGAGACTTTTAGAAGGAATCGGGGTGATCGTTTGGAAAGAAACGCTGGAATCAAGGATGCCAAAAATAAACTTCGCGAGAATAAACGTAACTTAGCTGATACGCAAGAACGTCTCGTGAAACTTGATAGCAAACTTGCTGATTCAAAGGAGAAATTAGACAAAGCTAATGCTGAGTATCAAAAAGCGGAAGAATCTTTGAATGAAGCCAAGTCGAAAGCGGAAGCTGCCGAGAAGGTTGCAAAAGAAAGAGCTCTTGAGTATGACCGTGCGCAAACTTTGGCAAGATTTAAAGCTGAGCTTGGTGGCAGGTCTGTAGCGGAAGTTAGAAACGAAATCATGACCGATAAAAAAGCCTATGAAAGAGTTATGAAGAGCTTCAAGAAAGAAATGTTTGATCAAGATGCGGTTGATTCAATTATGAAAGAATTTGACGAAAAGCTGAATGCTCTTGATGTTTATGAAAACGAGATTGGTGAGAAGGTAACTAGCAATATCAAAATGGCAGAGGCTCCAGCAGTTGAGGCTGAACCAGAGGTGGTGGAAGCTGAACCAGAAGCAGCAGTTGAGCCGGTGGTAGCGGAAGCTGAACCAGAAGCGGCGGTTGAGCCAGAAACAGTGGAAGCTGAACCAAAGCCAGTAGCAAGATATAATTTCTTTAGGCCTGGTGGTTTTAACTTCTATAGAAACTTGGATGATGAGGAAGAGAAGAAAAGAAGGCTTAGGCCGGCAGCATAACAGTGATTTTAAAGGGCCCTTCGGGGCTCTTTTTTGATTGCATGCTATAATAATATATATGAAAAGGTTGGTAATAATTGATGGCAAATCGGTGTTTTATCGCGGATATTACGCGATGGGAGCGCTGAGCTTGTCTGACGGTACTCCAACCGGTGGGATTTATGGTTTTGCAGCAATTGCGATGGAAATCGTAAGCAAGCTGTCGCCAAATCAGGTAGTGGTAGCCTGGGACTCCCATACTTCGGGCGCAAAACGCCGTGAGATTTATCCAGAATATAAGGCCGGCCGCGTGAAGCCAGGTGATGATTTTTACGCGCAAATTCCACTTTTAAAGGAGCTAATTGACAGCCTTGGCTGGACTTTCATTGAGTTAGATAATTATGAAGCTGATGATATTATTGGCACGCTGAGTTTGCAGGCTGACAACGTAATGGGCAGCGACGGCAAGTGTGAATACGAGACATATATTATATCTTCTGATCTTGATATGTTGCAGATCGTAGATGAGAACACGCGGATGTGGCGGATCCTTAAGGGCTTTTCGAATATTGAAGAGATCGATGTGGCTGAAGTAGAGGCTAAATACGGTATTTTGAAATCACAATTCCTTGACATGAAAGCTCTTAAGGGCGATGCTTCCGATAATATTCCTGGTGTGCCAGGCATTGGCGAGAAGACTGCGGTTAAGCTGCTCAATGATTACGGAACTCTAGATGGAATTTATGAGCATATTGATGAAATTGGCGGTTCTGTAGCCAAGAAACTAGCCGAGGGCAGAGAATCGGCTTATATGTCTTTGAAACTCGCTAAGATTATGTTTGATGCGCCGGTTAAATTAGCCGATGTGCCAGAATTTAAGATGGATCAGGCTAAGATGATTGCGGGACTGAAACGATTTGAGTTTAATTCATTGGTTAGAAAATACAGTACTATGGATTTACCAACCACTCCAGAGCCGGTAGAAGACGTAGAAGTGAAGCCTTTGCCGAAGGATTTAATCGTAGATTGGGACATCAAAGCTTTGATGCATAGTGATAGCAAAATCGCAACCAAAATCTTGATGGGTGCTGAATTTTGGGACTTAAATCAAGGCCACTTTTTGCTGGATCCTTTGGCCCGAGATTTTGAACAAGAAAGTATCGAAAAAGAATATTGGCGCCAAAAAATGGCCTTCGAACAGAGGTCAGAGCTGTATAAAATATTTGTTCAATTTGACTTGCCGCTCATCCCGATCCTTTTCAAAATGGAAAAGAAGGGCATGCTGATTGACCGCAAATACTTTGATGATTTGAAGAACGAATACACTAATGAAGTGGCTCGCAAAGAGCGTGAAGTGCAGTTGATGGCTGGTGTAGACTTTAATGTGAACTCGCCGGTGCAACTTTCGGAGGTTTTGTTTGATAAGTTAGGTCTACCTACCAAGGGAATTAAGAAGACTTCGCGTGGATATTCTACTGGGGCAAAAGAGCTTGATAAATTGAAGGATTTGCATCCTTTAATTCCGAAATTAATGGAATATCGCGAAGCGGCTAAGTTGCTTTCTACCTATATTTTGCCAATGCCAGAACTCGCTGATTCAGAGGATAGAATTCACACTACATTCACGCAAAACGTCACAGCTACCGGACGGCTTTCATCTCTAAATCCGAACTTACAGAATATCCCAGTGCGTACCGAAGAAGGGAAGCGTATTAGAGCTGGGTTTGTGGCGCCGGCTGGTAAGGTGCTGGTTTCGGCAGATTACTCGCAGTTTGAGTTGAGATTGGCGGCGGCATTGTCTGGCGACCAAAAACTAATTGATGACTTTAATTCCGGAATTGATATTCATACCAAGACGGCGTCTGAAGCCTTTAAGGTGCCATTTGACGAAGTTACCAAGAAACAACGTCGTGCTGCTAAGGTGATTAACTTTGGTGTGCTTTATGGTATGAGCGCAAAAGGCTTGGCGGATGCGGCAGACATGAGTGTATCAGAGGCCAAGGCCTTTATTGATAAATATTTTGAGCTCAGGGCGCCAATTCGTAAGAAGCTTGATGAGATTTTGAAACAAGCGCGCGAGATGGGCTATGTTGAAACCTTCTTTGGTCGTCGTCGTCCGACGCCAGACGTTAAGTCGTCTAATTTCTTGGTGCGTGCTGCGGCTGAACGCGCGGCACAGAATATGCCAATTCAGGGAACTGAAGCTGATTTGATGAAGCGCGCAATGATAGCGGTGGACACAAGATTGCCAAAGGGCGCAAGTTTGATTATGCAAGTACATGATTCGTTGATTGTAGAATGTGACGAGGCAATAAAAGATGAAGTCTCGAAGGCTTTGAAGGATACGATGGAAGCGGTAGCGCCAGAACTCAATGTGAAACTGGCGGTTGATGTAACGGTTGGGCAGAACTGGGGCGAGCTTTAATGAATAACGGTCTTGAGATTTACAAAATTCACGAGGGTGAAGTAGTTTTTAATATCGATGGCGAAACCTTGTGGGCCACGGAAGAGCAGATTTCGCAGCTTTTTGGTGTGGATCGCTCGGTGATTAACAGACATTTGAACAATATTTACAGGGAGGGCGAGCTTGATGAAAAAGCAACGTGTGCAAAAAATGCACAAGTTCGCATGGAAGGGAATCGCCAGGTAAAACGTGAGGTTAAAAAGTATAACTTGGATGCGATTATTTCGGTGGGTTACCGCGTGAATTCGCGCAAGGCTACGGATTTTCGTATTTGGGCCACCAAGGTTTTGAAGTCTTATGTGGTGGATGGCGCGGCGATTAATGAGCGACGCTTGAAAGAGCTAAATGCCGAGAAACTGCGCGCGATTGAAGGAACGCTTAGTATTGTGCGGCGCTTAACGGCTGTGTGCGAGCTTTCTGAAGCGGAAGCCAAGGGAATTCTAGAAGTGATTTCGAAGTATAGCCCAAGCTTTAAGGCGCTCAAGGAATATGATGAAGGCCACATTACTTTTGGTTCTGGTAAACGTGCGATAAAGTTTTTGAATACTGAAGAATGCACGAAGATTATTAAGCAACTACGCGAAAACTTAGGTGCGGACGAAAAGTTTGGTGCTTTGAAAAGCGGTGAGCCGGACTTTGGTGATAAAATGGCAGGCGAAACAGTGGCAGAAAAGGCAGCAAATTTGTTATATACCATTGTCAAAAATAAGCCATTTAAGGACGGTAACAAACGGATTGGTGCACTGCTTTTCATCGTGTTTTTGACGATGAACGATTGTCATTTAACGGAGAATGGTGAGACTAAGATATCGGATCGGGCACTCACGGCTTTAACGCTCCTTATCGCAGAGTCGGACCCATCGGAAAAAGATTTGATTATTGCTTTAATCTGCAAGCTATTGGAGGAGTAATGCCGGAGTTACCTGAGGCTGAGACGATTCGGCGTGGGCTTTCGAAATTTATCTTGAACAAAAAAATTGTTCGAGTAAAAGTTTTGTGTGAAAAATCGTTTATAGGTGCGCCAAAAACAGGGGTGGTGAAGAGTTTACGGCGTTTTGGAAAAGCATTAATTATTGACCTTGATAATGGTTTTTCTTTGATGATTCATCTTAGGATGACGGGTCAGCTGATTTGGCGGGGAACCGAACAATTCGCGGCCGGGCATCCGAGCGATAACTTTGTAGCGGAGTTGCCAAACAAGCAAACGCGGGTAATTTTGGAGTTTGAGGACGGCAAATTATTCTTTAATGATCAGCGTAAGTTTGGGTTTATCAAAATTTTGAAAACTAAAGATGTAGAAGAGGACGAGTTTATTAAGAAGCTTGCTAAAGAGCCGTGGGTGATGACAAAAGAAGAACTATACGACAAGTTTCAACATCACAAAAATTCAGTGGTAAAAGCGGTGCTTCTTGACCAGACTATCATCTGTGGTTTGGGCAATATTTATGCAGATGAGGCGCTATTTGATGCCGGTATCCATCCGGAACGCCGGGCGGGTAGTTTGAGTTTAGAGGAAACTGAGCGAATTCTATTAGGGGCGCGCAAAGTGATGGATGCTTCAATTAATTCGGGTGGTTCAACGATGGCAACTTATGTGAAGGCTGATGGTACTAAGGGTGATTATTTGGAAAAGTTTGCGCAGGTTTTTCGAAATGAAGGCAAACCATGTCCGCGCTGTGGCGAAAAAATTGTTAAAATAAGAGTAGCAGGGCGAGGAACGCACATTTGCCCGAGGTGCCAAAAATGATTAGGATTTATTACGGCGACGACAGAATCAAGATCAACGAGCAAATCAAAAAGGTTCTAGGTGAAAATTACGAAGTAATGGACGGGCCAGAACTGATGCCGGCAGATTTGCCAAGCATTTTTACGGGCGGCTCGCTTTTTGCGGATAAGCGTGCGATTTTGATTCGCGATCTTGGCGAGAATAAGGAAGTTTTTGAAAAACTCCCGGAGTATTTGAACACTCCACATGATGTGGTTTTGTTTGAAACTAAACTCGACAAACGCACCACGACTTATAAGGCACTCAAGGACAAAATTGAAATCAAGGAATTTGTAATGCCAGCAAACATTAATGCTGGGCTGGTGTTTGATATTTTTAAGACCGCTAAGACTAACGGTAAAAAAGCTGTGCAGATGTTGGAACAAATCGAGAGTGAGCAAGACCCATATATGTTTTTGGGTCTTCTAGTTTCGCAGGCATTGAAGGATTTTTCTTTCAGGCAGGGAACAAAAGAAAAGAGAGTCCTTATCGAACTCTCTAAACTTGATATTGCTATGAAATCTACTTCTTTGCAGCCGTTTTCGTTGCTGAAGTCTTTTTTGCTGCAGGTTTCTTCGCTGTAGTAGCTTTGGCGGCTGGTTTAGCGGCTGGTTTTGCAGCTTTTTTAGCAGCTGGTTTGACGCCGGCTTCTTTTGCGATTTTAGCAAGGGCAGCTTTGCGGCGAGCAGCAGTGTTTTTCTTGAGCAAATCTTTTTTGACAGCTTTGTCATATTCAGATTGAGCTTTAGAAAGATTTTCTGCAGTTGGCTTTTCTTTGAAAGCCTTAACAGCGCTTTTGATCGCTTTCTTGATCTCAACGTTGTGCTCAGTGCGTTTTTCAGCTTGGCGAGCAGCCTTTTTGGCGGATTTAATAATCGGCATTTTATTCCTATTAGATTAAAAATTAATAACTTTCGGGATATTATACCGCAATTATAATCAAAAGTAAAGAGGAGTTTACCCAGGAAATAACAACTTATGCGGCGAAATGGCATTTTAGGGGACTTATGGGGTTGACTTTTTGTCTCGCTTATGCTAAGATTGTGGAGTAAAAAGGTAAAAACAAAAATGCCAGACCAAAATAACGACACAAATCCAGTACAAAATGATTCTGCTGAAGCGCCAGTGAGTGGCGTGATTTCTGATATTATTGACCAAATTAATAGTGCAAAGAATATTTTGGTTGCATTGTCGAAAAACCCATCCGTGGATGAACTTTCGGCTGCAATTGGCCTTTCGATGTTTCTTGAGAGAATTGGTAAGAACACCACAACGATTTATTCTGGCACCACGCCAGACGTTTTGGAGTTTTTGAAGCCCGATGAGACCTTTGAGCGTTCGGCTGATGTCTTGCAAGATTTTGTGATTGCGCTTGATAAAAATAAAGCTGACCACTTGCGCTACAAGGTGGATGGCGATTTTGTAAAGATTTTTATTACTCCATATAAGTCCAAAGTTTCTGGCAGCGATTTGGAGTTTTCGTATGGTGATTTTAATGTTGATTTGGTTTTTGCCATTGACGTTTCGAATGGCGTAGAGCTTGATTCGGCTTTGCGTGAGCACGGCAGAATTATGCACGATGCAACGATCGTGAACCTCACGACGAGCGCGCCAGGGAAGTTTGGTGAGATTGAATGGAGCAACCAATCAGCTAGCTCGATCTCCGAGATGATCACTGAGCTTCTTTTTGCGATGAATGAGCGCCCTGAGAGCCAGGAGGCTACAGCGCTTCTTACTGGTATTGTGGCCGCAACAAATAGCTTCTCGAATGCCCGTACTACTTCTGATACCATGAGGCTTTCTTCGAAATTGATGGAATCTGGTGCTAATCAACAGCTTGTGTCGATGCACGTAAATGCTGAGACTGAAAATGAGCTGTTTGAAACCAACAAGCAGTCAGACGATCTGAATATTGTGCATGAGGAAGAGGCGGTTGATGAAACGCCAACTATTGAGGCTCCAGTTGTTGAAACTCCAACATTTGAAGCTCCGGTTGAAGCTCCAACATTCGAAAATCCAGTTGTTGAAACTCCAGCCGTTGAAGCTCCAACATTCGAAAATCCAGTTGTTGAGACTCCAGCATTTGAAGCTCCTGTTGAGACCCCAACTATGAATACTCCAATCGAAAGTACTCCGCTTGAAGAGCCGGTTGCGCCTGCGCCAATCTTTGATACTCAGGGCGTTACGGTTGAGCCCGCTCCAGTATCTGCTGATTTAGTACAGCCAACAGTGGAAGAGAATTTTTCTGCTGGCAACACCGAAAATTATGGTCAAATGCTTGAGGATGCATTAAACGAAACGATGAATCCTGCGGCCGAAAATGCGCCGGTGGCCCCAGTTGAACCAGAGATTAATGGTGTGCCGGTAATGAATTACGAACCAGCGGTTGATGAGATTTTGACGCCTCCACCAGTACCGCCAGTGAATGTTGATGTGCCACCAGCTACGATTGAAACGACTTTTATGGAGCCAGTTTCGCAATCTGCTCCAGAGCCGCAGCCGATTATTGAACCACAGCCAATCTCTGAACCGCAGCCAGCATATGTCGCTCAGCCTATTTCTGAGCCGCAACCGGCCGTGATGCCTGAAACCGAAACGATGCAAATGCCTACTTTGTCTGAAACTCCGGTTGCGCCAGTAGCTCCGCAAGGCCAAAGCTATGCGCCAGCTCCAGACGATGTGAGTGCTTTTAAAATTCCAAACGTAAATTAGCCTTGATAATTAGAACACCTATGATATAATAGTCGCTAGGTGGATTCGTAGCTCAGTTGGTTAGAGCGCTGCCCTGTCACGGCAGAGGTCGCGAGTTCGAGTCTCGTCGGATCCGCCACTAAAAAAACCGTCCTTTGGACGGTGTTTTTAGTGGCGAATCCGGAGCTTCGCAAACGGATCCGCCAAAAAGATTGTCCTCTGGACGGCTTTTTGGTGGCGTCTCCGGAACTAAAGTAAACGGATCCGCCTTAAAAAGGGTTGTATTTTTTAGATAGGGGTGGTATAATGTTTCCCAGTATGGCAATCAAAGTAACTAGAAAAGATCAGAACGAAGCGAACGAAAACATCATTCGCCGTTTCAACCGCAAGGTTCTTCAGAGTGGAATCATGCCTCTTAAGAAGTCACAAATGCGCTTTAGCAAACCAATTTCTAAACGCGAACGCAGACTTAAGGCTATCATTCGTGAAGCTCGTAAGGCTGAAAAGACTGAAAGAATCAAACTCGGATTAAAATAAGAAAGTGCCTCCTTCAGGGAGGCATTTTTGATATAATAATAGAGTAAAGGAGAAAAAATGATTATACTATTCGGTTTAGCTGGTTCAGGTAAAGGTACGCAGGGCAAGGCGCTCGCGGAGCTTTTTGGTTGGAGAACGCTGTCTGTTGGGCAGGTGCTTCGTGATACAGGCGAATTTGCAGAAACATTGAAGCGTGGTGATTTGGTTGATGATAACGACGTGATTCGTTTGATGAAAGAACAAATGGACAAAGCTGAGGCCGAAGGTTTTGACGTGATTCTTGATGGCTACCCGCGCGACGTTACCCAGGCTAAGTGGATGATGGAAAATATGCCAGAGAAAATCGATGGCTCAATTCTCTTAGACGTACCAAAAGAGGAGTTGTTTGAGCGGATTGCTTTGCGTGGTCGCGAGGACGATGCGGATCGCGCAACAATTGAGCATCGGTTTGAAATTTTTGAAGAGAACATTTCGGAAATGTCTGAGATGTTAAAAGAGAATGGTATTGAGATTGTCAAAGTTGATGGTGTGGGCGCAGTTGAAGAAGTCACTAACCGCTTGGTTGATGTGGTGATGGAAATGGTGCCGGGCGCCAGAATTCAAGCGAATGATGTGAACGGCGAGGAGATTGAGCGTAGCTATGGCGAATGATAAGATTCAGGCCATGCGTGAAGGTGGCCGTATTTTAGGCAATTTGTTGAAGGATTTGAAAGCCTATGTAAAGCCAGGCATGACCGGTAAAGAGGTTGATGCTTGGGTACGCAGCGAAATTGTGAAGCGCGGCGCGGGTGTGGCTTATGACATGCTCGAGGAAGAATTTCCAGGGGCAATTTGTATTTCGGTGAACGACGAATTGGTGCATGGTGCGCCAACTGATGAGCCGTTTGAAGAGGGCGACAAGGTGTCGTTTGACCTCGATATTTATTACAAGGGTTATTTTACTGACTCTGCATTTACGATGATTGTGGGTGAGAAGGGCTCGCCAGCTGTGAAGAAGATGATTAGTGTAACCGAATCTGCCATGTGGGAAGGCATTGAGCAGGTAAAACCGGGTGCACACATTGGTGACATTGGTGCGGCAGTTGAAAAGGTCTTGAGGGCCGGCAAACTTGGCGTGATTGAAAATTATATCGGGCACGGCATTGGCAGGGAAATGCACGAGGAGCCAGAGGTGCCGAATTATGGCAAAAAGGGAACTGGTTATGTGCTAAAAGTTGGCGATACCATCTGTATCGAGCCGATGAGCTGCCTGGGCAAGCCAGCGAATTATGTTGATAAAGACAGCAACTGGACCGTGCGCATGAAAGACGGTTCGATTGGTTGCCACTGTGAGCACACCGTGCTCGTGACCGAAGATGGCTACGAAGTTTTGACACTTGCAGATTAGCTGTGTTATAATACGCTTATGGATGAAATAAGTCATTACGTGACGGGTCTTGATGTTGGAACGGAAAACGTCCGCGCTGTCGTGGCGTCGGTTTCTGAGTCCGGCAAGATCGCCATTATTGGTTACAATGAAGGTAAATCTAATGGTATGCGCAAAGGCGTGCCGGCAAATTTGGCTGGTCCGGCTGGTGCGATCGACAAGATGCTCGAGGAAGTCGAGCGGATGAGTGGTCGTGACGTAAATTCGGCTTATGTTTCGATTAATGGTTCGCAAATTTTGACAACTCGCACCGAGGGGATGATTGCGGTGGGTGCGGTTGACCACGAAATTGATGATGAAGATTTAAACCGCGTAGAAGACGTGGCGGTGACTGGCCGGATTCCGGCAAACCGTGACGTGCTCGATGTGGTGCCTCTTGAATATGCAATTGATGGCCAAGCTGGGATTAAAGACCCAATTGGTATGTCGGGCGCTAGGCTCGAGATGCGTGCCTGCGTGATTTCGGCGCTTACACCAAACTGTGAAAATTTGAAAAAGGCTGCAGAGGCTGCCAACGTGACACCTGAAAGATTGGTGCCGGGCGTGGTGGCTGCGGCAAAGGCTGTGCTAACTGAGCGTCAAAAGGAAAATGGTGTGGCCGTGATCGATATGGGTGCCGCTACTACTTCGGTGGCAGTTTACGAAGAAGGCGATTTGCAATATGTTGGCGTGGTGCCAGCCGGTTCGAATAACGTTACGAACGATCTCGCGATTGTGCTCGCTATCGACCCAGAAACCGCAGAAGAGATTAAACAGCGCTTTGTGACCGGTGATTTTGACAATGAAAAAAGTGCCGTGATTAAGGTAGGGAAAGACGAAAAAACCTACAATCGCAAAGAGGTAGAAGAAGTCGTTAAAGCTCGCCTTGATGAGATTTTTGACGAAGTTCGCAAAAAACTTAAAGCTGCGAAATATGACCAACGCTTACCAGAGGGTGTGGTGCTTGTAGGTGGCGGCGCTAAGATGCGTGATATTGATTTGTTTGCTAAGAAAGCTCTTGAAGCTTCTGCTCGCATTGGCAAGCCGACTGGGCTTGATGGCGTGGCAGAGGCGATTGAAAAGCCAGAATTTGCTACGGCTGTGGGTCTTGCGATGATGGCGGCAGAAGAATCTGGCCGCGAAGCTAAAGTTGCTAAAAAACCAACCAAGAAAAAAGCTAAGCCAGCAAAAGGCGATGGCTTCTTAAAACGTCTCCTAAAAAAGTTCTAGATTATTGTTGTTTCCTAGGGAAGTATGCTATACTATAGGTATAGTTTTTTAAGTGAGGATTAAATATGCCAGAAATAAAACCGACAGAGGTGGAAAGTTCAGCAAGCATTAAAGTCGTGGGCGTTGGTGGTGCCGGTGGTTCAGCCGTGGATCGCATGAAAGAAGTCGGTCTAACCGGTGTTGAGTTTGTTGCCATCAATACTGATGCGCAGGCTTTGCATCACTCTGCTGCCGATGTAAAAGTTCATATTGGTAAAGGTCTTGGTGCCGGTGGTGACCCAGAAAAAGGCCGTGAAGCCGCCGAAGAAGGCCGTGAAGCCATTGATAAAGCTCTTGATGGTGCCGACATGGTATTTATCACCCTTGGTGCTGGTGGTGGTACTGGTTCTGGTGCTGGTCCAATCGTGGCCGAAGAAGCTCGCAAGAAAGACATTCTTACCGTTGGTGTAGCTACTAAACCATTCACGTTTGAAGGTGCTAAGCGCCGTGCAAACGCTGAGGCAGCTATCGACAAGCTCGCTCACCAAGTTGATGCTCTTATCACGATTCCAAATGATCGTTTGCTTCAGACTATTGATCCTCGCACTCCTCTTATTGATACCTTCAAAATCGCCGACGATGTGCTGCGTCAAGGCGTGCAAGGTATTTCTGAGCTCATTACTGAGCACTCACTTATCAACCTCGACTTTGCCGATGTGAAGGCAATCATGAAAAACGCTGGTTCAGCCCTTATGGGTATTGGCCACGCTTCTGGCGAAAACCGTGCCGTAATCGCTGCACAGCAAGCTGTAGAATCACCACTTATCGAAGTTAAAATTGAGGGTGCTCGTGGCGTCCTCTTCTCCGTATCTGGTGGTTATGATATGTCGATGAGCGAAATCCAAGAAGCTGCCGAAGTAATCACTGGCGCAGTTTCTCCAGATGCCAACATTATCTTTGGTGCATCGGTTCGCCCAGAACTCCAAGACGAAATCTATGTTACTGTGGTCGCTACCGGTTTTGATTCAGAATATTCTACTGTTGATACTGAGCAACCAGCTGTAGACGAAACCCCAGCTGTTGATATGAAAGACGAAAAACCAGAGGCTGAGGCCAAGGAATTCGCCGAAGAAAATAAGACCAACATGTGGGACTCGATTAAAAACGAGCCAGAGCCAGAACCAGAGCCACAAGAAGACGACGAAATGGATGTGCCGCCTTCACTTAGAGAAAGACTTCGCAACCGCAGAAAGAAAGATTAACTTTAGGAGGCGCGCGGATGGAACCGAAATTTCGAATTGGAGATAGCAAAGTTTTGGAAAGCCGCGAGACGGTTGATGGCAAGATGATTCGCAGACGCCGCGAGGCGCCGGATGGGCATCGTTTTACAACTTACGAACGCATTGAAATGCCACCTCTCACGGTGCTAAAACGCAGTGGCAACAAAGAGATTTTTGATCGCGACAAGTTGCTGCTTGCGGTGCGTCGTAGTGTAGGTAAATTCTTCAATTCTGAGCTTGAGGTGGAAGAGGTCGTGAACAAGGCTTCCGATATATTATATGGTTACGGCACCGACCAGATTACTTCAAAGCAAATTGGCGAAGCCGTTCTTGATGTGCTAGCCAAGGTAAATGAAGTAGCCTATGTGCGTTTTGCTAGCGTATTCCGCGAATTTAAGACGCTTGATGATTTCGAAAAAATCTTGAAAGAGCAACAAGCTAAAAAAGGATAAAAAAATGAGGGTGGTATGTGTTTATAGGGGTAACCAGGACTATTCGCGCATGGTTTTTGAGTGGCTAGAGAATTTTCGTCGCCAAACCGGGCGCGAGATTGAGGTGGTTGACCCAGATAAGGATGAAGTTTTTTGCGAAACTTATGACGTCGTGGAATACCCAACTATTCTGGCGCTTGATAATAATGGCGCGGTGGTAAGTAGCTGGAAGGGAAAAGAATTGCCACTGATTGATGAAGTGCTATATTATGCGCTTTAAGCATTAGTATTTTTCTTTGTGAAACAAATGTGATATGATGTAGAAAAGCGTTAGAGCAGCTATCAACTGCAAGCTGGCGAAAGAACGGGAAACCAAGTAGAATCGCTCGTGAATCTGCGTAAAAGACGAATTAAGGGCTAGCCTTGGCTAGAAATTGGATGGTACCGCTCCTCTAGAGTTCCAATGTGAAAACATTGGATTTTTTAATTTAAAGGAGTCAAAATGAAATACCAAGCAGGAAAACGTCGCCGCGCTATCGAGTACGAAAAAGCACTCGTAGAGTGGTGGAAGGCGGACAAGACTTTTGAAAAGTCGGTAGAAAACCGCCCAGCACATCAATCATATGTTTTTTATGATGGGCCTCCGTTTATTACTGGCAATCCACACCACGGTACCTTGCTTTCGTCGATCGTGAAGGATGCAGTGCCACGTTTTTGGACCATGAATGGTTACCGCGTGGAGCGTCGCTGGGGTTGGGACTGCCATGGCCTTCCAGCAGAAAATTTCGTAGAAAAACAGCTTGGGATTACGGATCGTCGCGAGATTGGCACCAAATGGTCGCTTGAGGATTATATTATTAAAGCGCGCGAGTCGATGGTGGCAAACTCCGAGACTTGGCGTTCTACGATTGACCGTATTGGCCGTTGGGTAGATTTTGATAACTGCTATCGCACGATGAATAAGGACTTTATGGAGTCCGTTTGGTGGGCATTTAAAGAGCTCTACACGGCTGGTAAGATTTATGAAGGTCGTAAGGTATTGATGTATGATACGAAGTTTGCAACGCCGGTTTCAAAAGCCGAAGTCACGATGGATAACGATGCTTACCAGGTGGTGACTGACCCAAGCGCCTATGTGAAATTTAAGATAAGCGGCGAAGATAACACTTATTTCTTAGCATGGACTACGACTCCTTGGACTTTGCCAGCGAATATGTGTCTTGCTGTAAATCCAAAACTTGAATATGGTTTCTTTGAAGTCGATGGTGATACTTTGGTGGTCGCGCTTGAGCGGGCCAAGGCATTGTTCCCAGAACAAAAACCGGTAAAAGCTGTGCGTGGTGAGGCTCTAGTTGGTAAGAAATATGAGCCAATCATTGAGGTAGCAGATGGTCTCTTTGATCTTGGCGCCGATGGCGAAGATGGCACGGTGCGCCGCCCAGATACTTATACCGTGCTCGCGGGCGATTTTGTGTCGGCCGAAGATGGTACTGGCATTGTCCATATTGCCCCGGCCTATGGTGAAGACGACTACGCTTTGGCGCAAAAATACGCCGTTGATTTTGTCGATTGTCTAGATGAAAATGGCTACTATTTGCCAGAAATGGCAGAGAAATTGCACGAACTTGGCGTGCGTGATACCGACGAAAACGGCATCCAGGTATGGGCTGGCAACAAGTTTATCGCAAAATGCCTTGAAGAAAAGGGAATTATCTACAAAATCGAGTATATTCAGCACGAATATCCGTTTAACCCACGTTCTAAGGAACGTATCATTTACCGTGCGTTTCCTAGCTGGTTCTTTGATATTGAGGGTCAGAAGGAATTGATGCTTGCAGAAAACGAGAATATTAACTGGTTCCCAGAGTACTTGAAACATGGCCGCTTCGCGAAAAACATTGAGGCGGCGCCAGATTGGAACCTATCGCGCGACCGTTTCTGGGCTACGGCTATGCCGGTCTGGAAGGGTGACAAGGGCACTGTGAAGGTAGTTGGCTCGTATGATGAGCTTTACGAGCTTTCTGGAAAGCGTCTAGAGGATTATCACCGCCCATGGGTGGATGAGATTGAGTTTGATATTGATGGCGAGCATTTTAAACGCATTGAGAAGGTTTTGGACTGTTGGTTTGAATCTGGTTCGATGCCGTTCGCGCAGCTACATTATCCATTTGAGAATAAAGAGAAATTTGAACACAATTACCCAGCCGACTTCATCGTGGAATATGTGGGCCAGGTACGTGCTTGGTTCTACTATGTGCACGCTGTAAACACGGCGCTCGCTTCGATTGGCGCCTTTGGTGAAAAGGCTAAGAACGGCCCTAAGAACGCTTATAAAAACGTGATTACAACTGGTACTTTGGCTGGTAACGATGGCCGCAAGATGAGCAAGTCACTAGGCAATTACACCGATCCAAATATCTTGATGGACCAATATTCGGCTGACTCGCTACGCTTCTTGCTCCTCAGCTCGCCAGTGCTTTCTGGTGAAGACTTTGCGCTGCTTGATAAGGATGTTTCGGACGTCAACCGCAAGCTCTCGATGATTTGGAACGTTTATGACTTCTTTACCACTTATGCAGAGGTAGAAGGTTGGGATTCGGATAATGGTTGGAGGCCAGCTGGCAAGTTGATTTCTGATCTAAAGAACCCACTAGACCGTTGGATTTTGGCTCGTCTTTACGAAGTGAAGGCCGAAATCATTGATGGCATGAATGAATATAATATTCCTAAGGCACTGGAAGGTGTTTTGCCGTTTGTGGACGATCTTTCGAACTGGTTCGTGCGTCGTTCACGCCGTCGTTTTAGTAAAAATGAGGACGAGGAAGATAAGAAAGAGGCCTTCTGGACGCTTTATACGGTGCTTGTGCGCGTAGCAATGATGCTGGCACCATTTACGCCGTTCCTCGCCGAGGAGCTTTACCAGAATATGACCGGCACAGGCGAATCTGTTCACCTGTTGGATTTTCCAAAGACTACCGATATAGATGACCAGGACGTTCTTGGCGATATGAAACGCTGCCGTGAGATTATTACAGATGCTTTGGCAATGCGTATGAACAAGAGCGAGACCGAAGAACAGATTAAGGTACGTCAGCCACTATCTGAGCTTACCTATGCGGGCGAGAAATTGCCGGAGTTCTACGAGCAAATCATCGCTGATGAGGTGAATGTTAAAAAAGTTACTCAAGGTGATAAAAATTATTTGAACAAAACTCTGACCCCAGAGCTTCTTGAGGAAGGCTTTGTGCGTGAACTAATTCGTGCTGTGCAAGCTGCTCGTAAGAAGGCCGGTCTCAACGTAAGCGACCATATATTATTGTCTGTGTCATGCGACGTGCCAGAGAGCTTTAGCGATCTATTTATGGCTGAAGTATTAGCCGATAGCGTAGCAAAGGAAGGGAACTACGCCTATGACGAAATCGCTAAGGTAAATGGCGAAAACGTCACAATCTCGTTGCAGAAAGCTTAACAAAAACAAAATACTAGAAATGGCCCTTTCGAGGGTCGCGTCCGGCCGGCCCATCGCCATGGGCGGCCGGCGCTAAATCCTCGCCTTGCCAGGCTCCGGACTACCCTCGAAAGAGTCTTTCTAGTATTTTTTGTTGTTGAGTTTTCTGCGAAATCATCATAGTCGTAATGATTCTTCCTCTGGAGATTTGACAAATGTGGGATTTTTTAGCATAAACAGTATTGACTTTTTTGCCAAAGTGTGCTAATATAAAAATCAGTTAGACAATAAAATAAAAAATCTAACAAATAACAAAAATAAAAATCATTAAAAACAAAAAAGGAATAAAAATGGGTTCAAAAGAAATTATTAATACGCCGATCGGATTTGAGGAATATCAAATTCCAATTCCGAAAGAGGTAAGCAGATCGCGTGGCAGTATGGCTTTAAACGCAATAACGATGCAAAAGATTAATCAATTTCAGGCGAAACATAATTTATAAAGGAAAGGATAAATAGACCAATGTAATGTAAAGTATAAAACTAAAACGAATACAAAATTAAGGAGAGATTATATATAAGATAGAATAAATTAATCAAACCAAGAAACCATAAATTACATCAAAAAACCGAACACTTTGTTCGGTTTTTTGATGATAAATAATCTGTTATTTTTCGAAAATTGTTTGGTTTTTTAAAACGGTTGTGGTAAAATAAAAGCAATATAGGTCATAAAAAATCATAAAAGAAAGGTCTCCATACCATGAATGATTCTGATATCAACCAACAACAGCTCGAAGAGCAAATTGCGCAGTCGCTTGAGGGCATGTCTGTCGATGAAATTCGCAATGTTTTCATCGAAAGCTTGATTTTTGGCAAGCTTGGCGATGATGAAGAAATCGACGACGATGTCGTTGCTGAACTTAAAACCGATTTGAATGACAGGCTTGACGGAAAGATTAATGAAAAAATTTCTGAGGCTTTGCCAGAGTCAGAGATTGGTAAGCTTGATGATTTGATTGCAAGCGGCGCTGGGTCAGAAGAGATTCGTGAGTTTGTATCTCAAAATGGTGTTGATATCGATAAGATGGTGACTGATGCTATGCAAGAACTTCGCGACGAGTTCGTCGGTAGCGATGAGGAGTAAAGTAGATGGCCAGTAATCCTAATGCAGGAGGAGCGACGACCAGTCAGAATAACCAGCCGCCAGTTGCTGCGGCTAATGGGTCGAGCAATCCAAATGCCCCTCAGGGAACGATCCCTCCTATTACAAGCATAAATCTGCAAAGTGGAGACGGTGCAGATGGAAGAGTAGAGCATCTTACTGATGAGTTGAAAAGAGCTATCTATGAAGATAGAGGCGAGAAAAGCATTCAGGCGGTTCGCGCTACTATCGATAGGGGCGAAATCGAGAATATCTCAATCGGTGTAGCTGTTGATAACATGGAAAACTTTAAGACAGCCAAAGAGCGCAAGGCTTATCGTGAGCTAGAAGCTAAAGCACAGGCCAAAAACATGTCTGTCGAAGACTACACGAAAAGTCAAGAATATGCAGCCGAGAATAAGTTTTCCAAAAGATTAGCGAGAGGGGTGCTTAACGCAGTTAAAAAGGCGCCGATGGCGGCGGTGGTTGCAACTGTTGCAACGGCAGCATTTGTGCCGTTTGGTGTTTGGGGTGCTGGTGCTGTTGGCGCAGTGGCGCTTTTCAAGAATACCGCAAAGACTGCTCGCGAAAAACAGAAGGCTTTGAGGGAATATCGTGATGTTGCAAAGGAAGCTATTGAAGAGACCGGCAACCTTGACGCTGGCCAAGCCGCGGTCGAGAAGCTTCGCGAAAATACAGATAAAATTGATCGTTTGAAAGATCAGCTGCCGTCTGTATTTAATCTATTTCATCGAGGTAAACGTAAGGAAATTAATGCTCAAATCGAAGCGGCAAAGAAGGAACGTAGCGATATTGTCAAAAATTTGAAGAATGATTTTAAGGCTGGCCAAGGTTCCGAACAATATATTATGGAGCGCGCTAAAGAGGCCTTTAACGATGAGAGCGTTGAAAAGCAATACACTGAAAATGGCGATGTGTTTAGAAGAGATGTGAAGGATGGTGAGAATAACAAAACCTCAACTTTGAAAAGTGGACTTGAGCAATATGCTAAGGATTATCTAAATGCTACCTCCGACGAGGATCGCAAAAAGGCTGAGGAAAAGTTTTATTCAGTTTATACTGCATACGAACCGGGCCCAGCTAAAATCCGAAAAGACAAAGCTATTGAAATAGTTGGTAATCGGGATGATTTGCTTGCAGAAGTGAGGGCGGCTGCAGAAAAGGCTAAAGAAACGCTCGAAAGTGATGCATACAAGGATTATTCAGCTGAAGAAAAAGATGCTGCTCTTGGTAGGGCGATTAGAGAAAGTGTTAATGTAAATCTTGCCCAAATGAAGGCAGGAATTAATACTACTGAGGTATTAACGGTCTCGCAAAAGGCGTCTTTGCGTAGTTCGGCAGTAGTAGGTGCAGTACTCGGCACCCTTGCTGGGATTATGGCTGAAGGCGCAAAGGCTGTTACTCGTACTGCTATTTCGAAAGGCTTAGAGAATAAGCAACATAATGCGGCTTCAATTGAAGAAGTAAAAAGGATTAATAAAATTAGGACCCCGGTTATGACTGCTGTTGCTGCAGTTATCGGTGGTCTTGTTGCTATGCACAAGAAAAAGAATGAGTTGAGACGTGAAAACGTCAAAAGCGCGCTTGGTGGAGAGAAGGAAGACTTTGAAAACAAACAGCAAAGAGCTAAGGAAATAGACGAAAAGATCAAGACACTTGAAACAAGCCTTAAGGACGCAAACGACAGGGCACAAGAGAAGGCTCTGAAGGCGGAACTAAAGAAGCTAACAAAAGAGCGCAAAGAATTGACGGCGAAAACTAGCTTTGAAATGGTAAGTGCTGAAAAAACCGCGAGGGAGCTTGAAGAAATTCGTGCTGTCTTTGAAGATCCAGGCGTTACGCTCGAGCCTGATACGGCTAAGGAATATCGAGAATGGGCTATTGGGCTAATGGCAAAGTTTGACGCTGCCAATAAGCTACAGAACCAATATGGCCATAAGTTTAAGTTGATTTCTTTCGAAGGACGTAAAAATGTCGAGAAAGCCAAGCTCGATTACATCAAGAATAAAGTTGCACTTAAAAAACTCCTCAAAGAAAAATATGGACTTGATGATACTGATAGTATGCTAGAGAGTGCCACAAAGGCTTTAGTCGAAGGTGAGATGGGCAAAGACGTCGCCGAGAAGAAGTCTAATCGTACTAAGGCGATTGCGTTGGCCTTCGGAAAAGGCGCCGCAGTAGCTGCGGTGACCGCGATTTCTGCACGAGGAGTAATGGCTCTTGTGGGGAAGACCGGCATAATGGACCGTGGCGTCCAGGCTTTAGAGCGCGCAGAGCGATGGCGTTTTGACGTCATGAAGAAACTTGGGTTCAAAGAAGACGGTCGCATGATGGCTTGGGTAGCAAAGACCAACATAATCGCTAAAAACAATCCATTCGCACAAAAAGCACCGGGTGAGACGGAGCCTGAAAATCCTGGATCAGAAAAAGGTGAAAGGCCTGGTAATACTGAAATCGAAGAGACTCATGAAAATGAGATGAATGCTGAGACGGTGCGCGAGAAGAATGCGGCGATGCTTGTTGAGGACGATCCGGAAGGTGGCGTGTCGGTAGGCTTTGATATGGATGGTGATGGCCAGCTTGATTCGGGCGAGTATTTGGTCGGTGAAGGTGAAGCCGCTGGCATAAACTTCAATAATCCTGAGGAATATGAAGCCTTCAAGAACAGAATGGAATCCGAATTTAGGATGACTGTTGAAAAGGGGCAATACGATACTGACACCTTCGCCAATATCAAAGTGAAAGACTTTGTTGGCCAACAAAACAACGTGGTTAATATTGACGTCAATAATCTTAGCGAAAAAAGTAAAACCATGGTGGTGATTCACCGCCCGACTACTACGACGACAATCGATGGCATGAATTACTTTGAGGTCAAGATTGATGGCAATATCCCAGAAGGAGCAAGTGCCTATATTGACCTTGATGGTGATGGCCCAATGCAGGCGCTGAAATTTGACATTCATAACGGTAAGGCTCTTGTGCCGGCCGGTGCGGTTGATACTGATTCTTACATGGCGAACGGAAAAGCTAATTTTCTTGGTAAATTCATAGTTGGTAGAGAAGATGTTGATGGTAGTTTCATTAGCTACGGCGCGGATTCCGGCAAGGTTCTTAGCGGTGATACGGTGGTTAAAGCCACGGAGAGAGTTAGAGGTTCACTTATTACGGTGATTGATCAAGACGATGGCAATGCCTGGTCTCAGTTCGCGATTCGGGGAGATGGCGCCAAAGAAACAGCCGAAAACCTGTCGCACCTGTTTAATGGTATTGAGCGAGGCCGCATTCCAAAGGGCTTTGTGGTGCCAGATTCTGATAATGGCCGAGGCCCAGTGAGATTAGCGAATGGTGCTGAGATCGAAGACTTGGATTACAAAGGTGGCTATCGCCCAGAATATGATTCTGGTCTTAACGATATCCATAAGACTGGTGGCAATCACAGCCTTGTTGGTATTCCGTTTGAGGCGGATGTTAATGGCGATGGTGTTCTTGATCAGGCCGAGTCGGCTAGATTTGTCAGACAATGGCTTGTTGCCACTGGTACTGATGCAAATGTTCTTGCGCAAAACGCTGCAAACTTTGGCATGCTCGAGCCGGATGTTTTGAGAGACACGCTCTTTAACGGTGATGATGAGTTAATGATGAATACTTTGCGCGCCTGGGGGATTAATGATGGCGTGATTAATAATCTGAGCGAGCTCGATGCCTTTATGGACCAATTGAAGCTCCCGGCAAATGCTGACCTTTATGACCGCTTAGTGAACTCTACGATTACTGAGATGCAAGACCAGATGCAGGGTTGTACGCTGAGTCTTGAGACTATCACAAATCGTAACTCGACTTATAGCTTGAAGGGCGATTTGGCGATCTCGTCGAACGGCACGAGGCGCCAGGCGATTTATTTCTTTAGAGAAAGCGAAGGTGGTTCTAGGGAATATATCGGTAACAAGGGCTTCCTCGCAAAAGAGCTTGGTGCTGGTGAGAATGGCCGCGTTGGCGTGATGACGAACTGTAGGCAGTCTGAGGTTGAGAAAAAGGTTACTTCCGAAAAGACTAAGACCACTTCCGAAAAGACTTCCGAAAAGACTAAGACTGATCCTGAGAACACTAAGACCAGTCCCGAAAAGACTAAGACTGATCCTGAGAACACTAAGACCAGTCCCGAAAAGACTAAGACTGATCCTGAGAACACTAAGACCAGTCCCGAAAAGACTAAGACTGATCCTGAAAATACCAAGACCGATCCAGAAAAGACTAAGACTGATCCTGAAAATACCAAGACCGATCCAGAAAAGACTAAGACTGATCCTGAAAATACCAAGACCGATCCAGAAAACAATATTACTCCAAAGACTGGTGACATGAATGCCGGACCGAATGTTACTCAACTAGATGAAACGCCGGCACCTAAGGCAGATACGGTTTATGTAGAGGCTACACCGGATAACCACGTAACGGCGGAGGTGAAACCGGGCGCCCCAGTACATGATGCCGATGCTTCGGTTTACGCAAACGATACAGTGCTTGATGAAGTGACTGGTGAGCCACTAAAAGATAGTGCAGGTAATATTTATATTACTAAACCAGAAGAACTCATAAACGAGGCCACGCCATCTGGAGTAAGTGGAGAAGCTCTTAAGGAAGAAATTGCGCAAAATATTGCAGACGACACCCAAACTACCTATACTCCAGATACCACTAAATGGCAATCTGGCGCCACCGAAACGGTGTTGCCTGATCTTAATGTGGTAGCCGATAATACTAGCAGCGCTACTGAAGGCGTCGTAGATGATGTCGTAGACAATACGGCTTCAAGTGTAACTTCGAATGCAGCATCGAACATAGTGGAAGAAGCTGCTGAAGAGATTCCAATAATTGGCGGCGGGGGTAATACCAATTATGACGAAGATGAGTTAGCAGAACTATTAGGTTTAAAACCAGCAGCATAAAATAAATGAAAGGAGAGACAATGAATAAGCGAAGAACAATCATAAAAGTTAGCTTATTGGCTGCTTTAGCGGTGGGCGTATTTAACAACGTTAAGGCTTGGGCGCTCGAAGAGTCTTGGGGCCCACAAGATAGGGAACTTTATACTGTTGAGGTGCCGGCAACGGAGCCAGTATTCAACTCCATCACAAATAACCCGGAGCTTGGCAACGAAACAAACTTCGTTCGCGTACGTGAGTATATTTCTGATACTGCCACAAATACTTATACCGATGAGGTTGATCTTGAGGTCGGGAAAGAGTACGAAGTGTATGTTTATTATCACAACAATGCGCACAAGGACTCTCCGTCGTCTACGGGTGTTGCTCAAAACGTGAGGCTCAAGATGGAGATTCCAGAAAAGGTTTCCAAAAATCAAACAGCCGTAGTTAAGGGTACGATTACTTGGAACAAAAGTGGCAATACGGTGGATCTTTTCAATGTTTGGGACACTGCCTTTTTGAACACGAATGACACAATTTATTTGAGATACGTGCCGGGATCTTTGAAGATTCATAACAGCGGAACGGAAAAAGGTGGTCAGCCAATTCCAGAATCACGTGGTGGTTCTACGAATGGTATGGCGCTTGATGCCGATGCTATGTTTGGTGAAGACGGCGTTAAATTAGCGCATTATGCTGCAGAAAATCTGTGGGGTGTTATCCCTGCCTGTAACGAGTATGCTGGTTATGTAACCTTTAGATTAAAAGTTGATCAGCCAAAGTTCTTCATCGAAAAAGAGGTTCTTGATGGTGAAAACTGGGTAGATACTATTGAGGCTGAGCCAGGTGATACTTTGCATTTTAGAATTCGCTACTACAACACTGGTACGGTTTTGCAAGAAGGTGTTAATATGAGCGATAATTTGCCAAGTGAGTTATTGTTCGAAAAGGATAAGAACGCCACGGATGCGACTAAAAATTACAAGATTAAAGCAGTTAGAATCATAAAAAATGGTGACGACGTCACAAATGAAGTGATGGTGGATGGCGACAAATTCTTTGGCGAAGAAGGCTTGGTGATGGGCAATTTTGATGCTGGGCTTGAGGTAGATGTTTATTATGATGTGAAAGTTGCAGATGCTGCTAGCTTTAAGGAATGTTCTACTGACATTTGGAATAAAGCACAGGTAGCTACTGAGAATGGCACGGAGTTTGATAAAGTTAAAATCACTGTGAAAAAAGATTGTACCCCGCCAAAGAAAGATTGTAAAACGAATCCAGAAATGGAAGAATGCCAGGAGATTCCAGAAACTGGTCCTGTCGAAATTGCTATTGTTAGCATGATTGCGTTTGGAATTAGCTTTGGCTGCTTCTACCTATGGCGAAGCAACCGTGCTTTGAAGAAGTTGCAGGCTAATGTCTTGGAAGATAACCAAAGCCAGGACTCTATGACTGGCCAAGAACCAAAGAATGAACAATAAAATATTTATATACGCTGAAGGGCGAGATGATATCTCGTCCTTCATGGCGAATGATATGAAGAGGGCCACTCTGGAGCATGGGTGGACGTATCGGCAGCTGCTATCGATGAATCTTGGCGATTTGCTTGATCGGGCCAAGATGGAAAAAACGTTTCCGGAGGGGTGTAGTGTGTTTTTGCGAAACCTGCCAAAAAATGACAACACGGACGTGATGGCCCTTACTAGTTGGTTGAACAATCATGGGCGAGTGACGCTGAATTTTAATGCGGTGGGCGGTCTGCTAGCATCAAACGACAAACAATACCAGCAAGCTATTCTTTTTGATGACCCACGGACGCGTGGTTATTTGAGCTTGGCCTATGACGTGAGTAGCCCACAAGATGTGATGGCGCTTGTGAAAGCGAGAAAATTGAGGTTTCCAATTTTGCTGAAGCCGCGCGATGGTTCGGTGGGGAAGGGAATTGAGGCGGTTGAAAATGAAGAGGGTTTGAATGCTATTTCGCGTTGGAACTTGATGGCGGCGCAGAATTTTATTGATTCGGATTATGATTGGCGGGTTTATGTGATTGGTGGCGTAGCAGTTGGGGCTTTGAGACGCGGCGGCAAAGAGGGTAAGAAGTATAATTTCGAAGAACAGGCGAGAGGAATTGAGAAATCAAAGGAAAAAGACCCTGAGGTTTTAAAAGAATTGTTCAAGATTGCTAGCGCGATTACGGCGGTAGCGGGTCTGGAATATGGCGGTTGTGATATCATCCGGGATAAAAACACTGGCAAGTATTATGCGCTTGAAGTGAATACGGCGGCTGTTTGGGAAGGCGGATATAATACCGCGATTGAGGTTGATCTTGCGACCAAAATTATTGAGTGGTGTGATGAACGCAATGCCGCCAAAAACAAGCCTAAATACCAAAGTATTAGGGAGTATTTTGAAAAGAGGTTAGAATACTTGTCGCCAGAGGCTAGAGCGCGTTTTGAAAGTATTATAAATTGGAACGACGACACTTTGGTTAAAGGGGACGATGACGCGCTTCTTGCTCGATTGCAGCATTGTTATAAACGAATTCGTGGACGCAAGGTGAATTTGGCCGAGTGTCAGTATCTAATTGACGAAGTCGAGCGAACTCCCCTCTGTTGGGCAGGTAATTTTATTGGTAGTTCCGTGTGGGGAAAAGACGGGATTTTGGAAGATTCTGTGCCGGCCTCTGCTTACTACTTGGCAATTTGCGAAAAGTGTGGTAAAATAGCCAAAGTTAATTAATTAAGGATTAATATGAAGAAAGCAGTTATCCTCGTTGGCGGGAAACAATATCTCGTCGAAGAGAAAGAGACCCTACGGGTGGACCTCCTCCCGGAAGGCACTAAAGAGCTCGAAACTGACGCTTTGCTTCTTATCGATGGCG
>JAEEGL015229416.1_pt1 | contig 48716 bp, 41 predicted proteins | sample 9134231 | NCBI WGS metagenome assembly JAEEGL01 (sample SAMN16246548, study PRJNA631951) | gut metagenome | biome: gut microbiome; feature: rumen; material: fiber-attached | host: Bos | place: Iran: Karaj | collected 2018-10 | reverse complement strand
GGGGATCGTCAGCCTTGGCGTTTCCGGTGTCGCGGCCGAAGTAGTCGGGATCAGCCTCTTCGCCTTCGACCATTTCCTTCTGGGCGTCGGTCAGAGCGTCCCATGCTGCCTTAGCGGCTGCGCACTGCGCGTCGGTGAACGGTGTGCGCTCCTGGACGTAGATAGCGTCGATGAGAGCGGCTGCCTTTGCAGCAAGATCCTCGTCAGAAAGCTCGAGGGTGCCGATAGCTGCAGCGGTGTGAGCTATGTACAGATCTTCGATGTCAGCGATGCGGCCGAGGCCTTCGATCTGGCAGTCGATCTTCTCGAACTTGGCGCTTGCCTTGAACATGCTGAACCAGGATTCTTCGTCCTCGGGATCTGCCATGTCGTTGTTGGCGTGGTCGCCTGCAACTACCATGAGCGGACGGAGGATGACGTTCTTGTAACCTGCTTCGGAGACCTTCTTGATGATCTCTTCGCATGCGGTCTCTTCAGGCTCGCCTTCAACTGTTCCGATGAACACGTTCTTATAACCGAGCTTGTCCATCTGGGTCTGCATCTGGCTGTAGGAGACCTTTGCGGTGTGGGATGTTCCGTGTCCCATGAACACGAACGCGGTGCCTGCTTCGGCGGCCTTATCGAGGCTCTCGAATCCGGCAGCCTCAACAGCGGCAGCGGTAACAGCCTTGGCGACTGCTTCCTTGTCTGCGTTGATGACTGTAGCGTCAGCGCCTACTTCTCCGAGGAGAGGCTCCGCAACTACGATGGTAGCGATCTTGTCCTTGTACTTGGCGAGTTCTTCTGTGAGCTCGTCGTACTCAGCACCGTGCATGAGGTGGGTCGGCTGAACTACGAGGGTCTTGACTCCGTTCTTTACTGCTCTGTCGAGAGCCTGCTTTACGTTGTCGATCTTCTCGCCGTCGCGTGCCTGGACGTGGTTGATGATGATCTGCGCGGTGAATGCGCGGCGTACGGACCAGTCAGGATACAGAGCTGCGAGAGCGTCCTCGATACCCTTGATGTCCTTGGCGCGGCTGTCGTTGAATGAGGTACCGAAGGAGACTACGAGGAGTTCCTTTTCGCCTATCTCGTCAGTGTTGCGCGGGTCGTCTGCCTTGGCGTCGCCGGTATCGCGGCCGAAGTAGTCGGGATCAGCCTCTTCGCCTTCGACCATTTCCTTCTGGGCATCGGTGAGAGCGTCCCAGGCAGCCTTGGCTGCAGCGCACTGCTCGTCGGTCTTCTCGTTCCATTCCTGGACGTAGATGGCGTCGATGAGGTCCGCAACGTGCTTAGCGAGCTCTTCGTCTGTCGGCTGGGGAGGAGCCGGGGTGTTGTTTGCCGGCTCGGTATTGTTTGCCGGCGTGTTGTTGGCCGGGGTGGTGCCGCATGCAGCGAAGCTGAAGAGCATAGCCAGCACAACAACGATCGAGAGAATTATTTTTGCATTTTTCATTAGTAAAACCTCTCTTTCTGCAAAATGATCTCCTGTTTTTCGTAAAACCTGTCTGAGTGTTCTCTGGGGTTACTCTGTTCTTCGGTTTTAAAAAACCCGCGTGTCCGCGGGCTGAAGAAACAAGATAAGCAGCTTAAGAGGCAGGCCTCCGAGTGGATATCCATTGCTCCGGTAGTCCGCAGAGCTGAACACACCATAGTTTCCTATGGCCAAAGCAGGGATGTATCTGGCTTTACCGCCTGTTTTGGGGCGGCTTACAGTAACGGCCTTGCGCGGGATTCTCACCCGACTTCCACGCCTCTGCTTCCGATCAAGTTTTATCTTTAATATACTACACGAGGCAATTAGTAATGTCAATTAAATAAAAGCAATTTTGAATAATGTGCGGATTTTTTGTGTCTTCCTACAAAAAACGTTCTTTGTTTTTGGATTGATGTGTTTTTGTTTTCTGTTGACACGTGATGTTTTTTTAAACTATAATCTGTATCGAAAACAAGACGGGAAAGAAGGGTGAAAATCCCTCGCAAGTGCGTTGCCGTGACAGTCGGAATGCCGGGTATGTGTTTTCTCTGCGGACACCGGAGAAACAAAAGCTGTTTTTAGCATGCATTACTCCGGCAGCAGTGCCGGAGTTTTTATTTGGGAGGTATATATGAAAGGTATCGCTTACGGAGTAGGGGTGGGTCCCGGGGATCCGGAGCTGATGACGCTCAAAGCCGTAAGGCTCATAAAGGAAAACGAAGTTATAGCGGTCCCGGGCAGGGAGCCTGAGGAGACCGTAGCGTATAAGATAGCAGCGGGTGCTGTGCCTGAGATAGCGGAAAAGGAGCTGGTCCCCATCTACATGCCCATGGTAAAGGACAGGGAGCTCATAGAAAAGGAGCATTTGAAAGGCGCCAGAACTATCGAAAGATACCTGGATCAGGGCAAAAACGTCGTGTTCCTGACGCTTGGCGATTCCACCGTTTACTGCACTTTCAGTTACCTTCAGCACATACTGGAGGCGGATGGCTACAAGGTGGAGCTAGTAAACGGCATACCGTCGTTCTGCGCGGCGGCAGCAAGGCTCGGGGTCTCGCTTACGGAGTGGGACGAGATGCTGCACATCCTCCCCGCGGTCCACAAGGCGGAGGACCTTCTGGAGCTTCCCGGGAACTACGTCCTGATGAAGTCCGCGAGCCACATGAAGGAAGTAAAGGACATGCTAAGGAAGAGCGGCCGCAGCGTAAAAGCAGTTGAAAACTGCAGCATGGAAACCGAAAAGATATACAACAGTCTTGAGGAGATCCCGGATGACGCCGGGTACTTCTCGCTTATAATCGCCAAGGAAAAATGACAGAGATCAAAGGACTTACAAAGCGCTTCGGAAGTCTTGCGGCAGCAGACCATCTGGACCCCACCATAAATACCGGTGAGTTTTTCGGGCTGCCGCGGTGATCGTCCTGGGCGGCATTCTCAACTGGTTCATAAAGAAGAGGAGGGCAAAGTAATGGCTTTCTACCCTGTTTTAATAGAATTTGACAGCGCTTCCTGCCTGGTGGCAGGGGGCGGACAGATAGCGCTGCACAAGGCCAGGCTCCTGGCAGAGCAGGGCGCGGACGTCACCGTCGTGGCACCGCGGATCTGCGAAGAGATAAGAGCTTTGCCTGTGCGGACGGTGCTGCGGAAGGTAGCGGCAGAGGACGCTGAAGGAAAGATGCTTGTGGTTGACGCGAGCGGAGATCCGGAAGCTGAAGCGCTGCTTTCAGATGCGTGCAGAAGGCTCGGAATACCGTACAACTGCGCAGGGCACGGAGAGTCCTGTACGGCAATGTTCCCGGCTGTATTCAGAAGAGGCCGTACCGTCGTCGCGGTCTCGAGCCAGGGCGCAAGCCCTCCGGCAAGCGCGTGGCTGAGGGACGAGCTTTCAGCCCACGTCCCTGAGAACATGGATGAGATACTGGAGCGCATGGCCGAAGTGAGGGTCATCTCAAGGGAGAGCTTCAGTTCCCAGCCTGTAAGGCGGGAATACCTGCACAGATGCCTTGCCCGGATGCTTGAGAGCGGGGCCCTGCTTACCGATGCTGATGAACTCGGAATACGGGAGACCATAAGAAAAGAATTTGAGGAGTAAGCGAAATGAAGAAAAAAGCACTTGCTGTGACCGCGCTGATACTCTGTATGGCGATCCTTGCCGGTTGCGGAGCGGGAAGCGGAAACACCGCGGACAATTCCAGCGCGGCGGACAACACCAGTACGGAGAATTCCGCGGACGCATATAAACCGGTCACAGTGACCGATGACCTCGGCAACAAGGTCACCTTCGAGGAGATGCCAAGGTCCGTAGCTGCCATCATTGGAAGCTTCGCCGACACCTGGGTGCTCGCGGGCGGCACTCTTAAGGCCGCCGTGAACGACGCCTGGGAGGATTTCGGCCTGGACCTGGGAAAAGATGTAGTTAACCTCGGAAAATACAACGCTATAAACCTGGAGCAGCTGTTCTCCGCGGAGCCGGACCTGGTGATCGCAAGCGCCAACGCTAAAAAGCAGGTGGACATAAAGGACACCCTCGAAAAAGCGGGCGTAAAGGTGCTGTATTTCAACGTCAACAGTTTTGAGGATTACCTGCGCACGCTGAAGATCTGCACCGATATCACCGGAAGAGCGGACCTTTACGAAAAGAACGGGACCGCCGTAGCAGCAAGGGTGGAGGCCGCGAAGAAGGCCGGGAAGGAAGCCGCTGCCAAAGGCGCTCCCAAGGTGCTCTTCATCCGCGCCGCGGCGTCCGTTATCAGGGCAAAGGGTTCTGAAGATACAGTTCTCGGTATCATGCTCAAGGACCTCGGCTGCGTAAACATCGCGGACGGAAACGACCTTCTCGAGAACCTCAGCATGGAGAAGATCATAGCGGAAGACCCGGAAATGATCTTTATAACCGAGCAGGGAAGCGACCACGAAGGAACGCAGAAGGCGCTCAGGGATGCTCTTACGGGCAACCCCGCGTGGTCCGGCCTTACCGCTGTTAAGGAAGACCGCGTGTATTACCTCGAAAAGAAGCTTTATCATCTGAAGCCGAATGCTCTCTGGGGCGAATCCTATGAAAAACTCGAAAAAACCATCTACGAAAAGTAAAACGCCGCTGCTCATCATCGGCGCCGCAGTATTCGTCATCATTGCTGCGGTGATGAATATCTGCATGGGCGCTTCCGGTATGAGCCTGGCAAAGCTCTGGTCTGCCCTTATGGCTGGCCCGGGAAGCTCAGCAGATCAGCGCATACTGTGGTATGTGCGTTTTCCTCGCACCTTGGCCTGCATCCTCGCGGGGGCTGGTCTTGCGGTGTCCGGCGCCATCATACAGAAGGTGCTTGCCAACGATCTTGCGTCGCCCGGTATCATAGGCGTCAACGCCGGAGCCGGGCTTGCGGTATCGGTATGCTGCGCGTTCGGCGTGTTCTCCGCCTGGGCAGTGGCAGGCTCGTCCTTCGCGGGCGCCATGATAGCAACCGCTCTGGTGGTGGCCGCGGGCAGGAAGAGCAAGGCGTCCAAGACCACGGTGGTGCTGGGCGGCGTCGCTGTGACCGCCTGCCTAAACGCGCTCACGGAAACTGTGCTTACGATAGTTCCCGACGCGGCGCTTTCCAGCAGGGATTTCCGGATAGGCGGCTTTTCCTCGATAAACCGCGACAGGCTGATTCCTGCGGCGATCATGATAATAGCCGGTATTATCTTCGTGTGCACGCTCTCCAACGAACTGGACGTGCTCTCTCTGGGCGATGACACGGCGCATTCCCTGGGGCTCAACGTGTCCCTGGTAAGAAACGGCCTGCTTGCTCTTGCGGCGCTTCTGGCGGGAGCGAGCGTCAGCTTTGCCGGGGTGCTCGGGTTCGTGGGACTGATCGTTCCGCACATGGCAAGGCGCATAGCCGGTACCGAAAGCGGCACTCTGCTGCCGTTCTGCGCGTTTGCGGGGGGTGGCTTCGTAGCGGTCTGCGACCTTATCGCGCGGATGATCTTCGCGCCTTACGAGCTTCCCACAGGCATCATACTGAGCATACTCGGCGGCCCGTTCTTCATATGGCTGCTGCACAAGAGAAGGGGGAAGAAGTCATGATAGAGATCTCTGGTCTTTGCGTATCGTACGACGGCGACGAGGTGCTGCACGATGTCAGCATGGCTTTTCCTGGCGGGAAGATCTCGGTACTGATAGGGCCTAACGGCTGCGGCAAGAGCACCACCATCAGGTCCATAGTGCGCCTTACGGACAATGCCGACGGCACGATAAAGATAGACGGAACGGATATCGACAGTCTTTCCGCGCAGGAGCTTGCCAGAAAAGCCGCGTACCTGCCCCAGAATCACAGCATTTCAGGGATAAGCGTGGCAAGGCTTACGATGCACGGACGTTTCCCGTACCTCAACTATCCCAGAAGATACCGCAAAGAGGATTACGAGAAAGTGGACCAGGCCCTCGAATGGATGGGCATCTCGGACCTCAGGCACCGCCGTATGGACGATCTTTCGGGCGGGCAGAGGCAGAAAGCCTACCTGGCCATGGCTCTGGCTCAGGACACGGATATCATACTGATGGACGAGCCTACGACTTTCCTGGACATAAGGAACCAGATAGAGCTTCTCGAGCGTTCGCGGATGCTGGCGGATTCCGGAAAGACCATAGTCATGATACTGCACGACCTTGACGCGGTGCTTCGCTACGCGGACCACGTGGTGCTTATGGACAGCGGAAGAGCAAAAGCCGAAGGCAGCGCCGAGGATGTCCTTAAAGACCCCGCGCTTGCTTCCGCCTTCGGGATAGTACCCAGGTTTTTCGAAGCCGGGGATGGTCTGCACTGTTACGTGACAAAGTAAACACAGAAGCTGTTTGAAGTTGACACAGCCTGCTTTTGAAACTATAATCAAATCGAATAAAAAACGGGAAAGTAGGGTGCAATTCCCTCGCAAGTACGTTGCCGTGAAAGTCGGGTGCCGGAAACACATTCTTCCTGCGGACACCGGGAAGATGAATAGCAGCTTTTTGGGTGCAATGAACTCCGGCAAATGATGCCGGAGCATTTTGTTTTTGATATGGAACTTACAAGGTACGTAAACGGAAAAATAATGAGGTGCGGCTACACCACGGGCTCGTGCGCCGCGGGGGCTTCCAAGGCTGCGGCTATGATGCTGCTGGGCGGTGAAAAGGTCGAAAAAGTGGATCTGATGACTCCCGCCGGTGAGCTTTTGCACCTGGATATTCTGGATATAACTGAGGGTTGTCCGGTGGAGGAGAACCGTCCCTCTCCACGAAGCTGGGTCAGCTGCGCTGTGAGGAAGGATTCCGGGGACGACCCGGACGTTACGAACGGCATGCCGGTGTACGCGAAGGTAAGCTTCTGCGAAGAAGCGGAGCTTGAAAAGGCAGAGCCCGGAAGCCGCATAGTGATAGACGGAGGCTTCGGCGTAGGAAGGGTCACAAAGCCCGGGCTGGACCAGCCCGTGGGCAACGCTGCCATCAATTCCACGCCGCGCCGCATGATAAAAGAGGAGCTCTCGGAGGTCTGCAGGAAGTACGGCTACAGCGGCGGCCTTAAGGTCATCATCAGCCTTCCCGAAGGCGAAAGGCTTGCCAACAAGACCTTCAACCCTCGCATTGGGATAATAGGCGGCATCTCAGTCATCGGAACCACTGGGATAGTGGAACCGATGAGCAACCAGGCACTGGTGGACACCACAAAGGTAGAGATACGCCAGCTTGCCGCTAAGGGCAGGACGGACATCTTCCTGGTGCCGGGCAACTACGGCCGCGGTTTTTCCAGGGACGTCCTGGGGCTGGATGTTTCCGAGTGCATCGCTATGTCCAACTTCATAGGCGACGCCATCAACTCCGCGGTGGAGACCGGCTTTAAGCGCATACTCATCGTGGGGCACATAGGCAAGATGGTAAAGCTGGGGATAGGGCAGACCTTTACTCACTCTTCCGGAGGCGACGGCAGGATGGAGACGCTTCTTGCCTGCGCACTTGAAGCCGGGGCGGATCTTGAGACCCTCAGAAAAGTGCTTCCCTGTGCCACCACAGACGCCGCGCTGGACATCATAAAAGACGCGGGATTACTTAAGGAAACGCTTAAGATACTGGGAAAACGCATAGAAGCCACGCTTCTTCGCAAAGTTCCGGACGACGTTCAGATAGAATACATTTGTTTTACCAACCACGAAGGCCTCGGCGGCATCCTCTGCCAGAGCGCAGGTGCCGCGGAGCTTTCAGAAATCTGGAATAATAGAGAAAGGACTTGACATGGTACATTTTGTCGGAGCGGGCAGCGGTGCCCCTGATCTGATCACAGTAAGAGGAAAGAAGCTTCTTGAAGAAGCGGACGTAATAATCTACGCAGGTTCGCTGGTGAACCCGGCGCTGCTGGATTACGCCAAACCCGGATGCGAGATCTTCGACAGCGCGAAGATGACGCTGGACGAGGTCATAGCCGAGATCGAAAAGGCCGAAAAAGCTGGAAAGACCACCGTGCGCCTGCACACCGGAGACCCCTGCGTATACGGCGCCATAAGGGAGCAGATGGACAGGCTCGCGCCGCAGGGCATAGAGTACGACGTCTGCCCGGGAGTTTCGAGCTTTTGCGGAGCTGCCGCGGCTCTTAAGGCGGAGTACACTCTGCCCAACGTGTCCCAGTCCGTAATAATCACCCGCATGGCCGGGCGCACGCCTGTTTTGGAGCGCGAGAGCATCAGGAGCTTCGCGGCTCACCACGCTACCATGGTGGTGTTCCTGTCCACAGGCCTTTTGAAGGAGCTTTCGGCGGAGCTCATCGCCGGCGGCTACAGCGAGGACACTCCGGCGGCTGTCGTCTACAAGGCCACCTGGCCGGACGAAAAGGTCTTCCGCTGCACGGTAGGCACCCTGGCTAAGACCGCTGCGGACAACAATATCACCAAGACCGCTCTGATGGTAATAGGCGACTGCCTGGGAAGCGACTACGAGCTTTCGAGGCTATATGCACCGGATTTCTCCACTGAGTTCAGAAAGGCCAGCAAATGATAATAAAAGCCATTGCTTTTTCAAAGCGCGGCATGGATCTGGGCATGGAGCTTTCCCTAAAACTGAAGGAAGGGCTTTTAGGCGCGCAGCAGGCCGGGTTCGAACTTGAGCGCTGCAGCGAAGGAGGCCTTGCCGCCTGGACCGAAAGCGCCTGGAATACCGCAGACGCGCTGCTTTTCATAGGTTCGTGCGGCATAGCCGTGCGCGCCATAGCGCCGCATGTAAAGAAAAAGACCGTAGACCCCGCCGTAATAGTCATGGACGAGCTCGGTACATATTCCATATCTCTGCTTTCCGGGCACCTTGGCGGCGCCAATGAGCTTGCCGTTCACATCGCAAGGGCTGCGGGGGCCATCCCGGTGGTCACCACGGCTACGGATATCAACGGGCTGTTTGCGGCCGACGACTGGGCAAGAAGCCAGGGGCTGGTAGTTGCGAACCCGGAGCGCATAAAGTGGGTCTCCTCGAGAATACTTGCGGGCGAAAAGCTGAAGATTAAGAGTCTCTACGAGATAGAAGGAGAACTCCCGTCCTGCCTTGAGTACGCGGATACCGGCTACGATATACTGGTATCGCACAGGTCGCGCGGCAGCGCGGATGCCTTAAGGCTGGTGCCCAGGATAGTCACGCTGGGCGTGGGCTGCCATAGGAACATAGAGCTGGAGGCGCTGGAGACCGCTTTCGAGGCGGTGCTCGCCAAGAGCGGCTGCCACAGGCTTTCGGTGTTCCAGGCGGCAAGTCTGGACCTGAAGAAGGACGAGCCTGCTCTGCTGGAATTCTGCAGAAGGCACGGTTTTCCCTTCATAACGTATACCGCAGCGGAACTTGCGGCAGTCCCGGGGGATTATTCGGGCTCGGAATTCGTAAAGAAGATCACAGGAGTCGACAACGTCTGCGAGAGGGCAGCGGTGCTCGCTTCAGGCGGAAGGCTCATAAACAAGAAGGAAGCAGGAAACGGAGTTACGATGGCTCTTGCCTTACAAGAGCCGGTCTTAAGCTGGAAAGGAGCAATAGATGGGTAAGGTAACGGTAGTCGGCATAGGCCCCGGAAAGTTTGAGGGCATGACTATGGAGGCCGACGAGGCCATAAGAAAAGCCGATATAATCGTCGGTTACAAGAAGTATGTTGAGCTGGTGATGCCGCACTACGAAGGCAAGGAGTTCTTCGACAACGGCATGCGCCAGGAGGAAGTCCGCTGCCGCGAGGCTCTTAAAATGGCTTCCGAAGGAAAAGACGTGGCGCTGGTATGCTCCGGCGACAGCTGCGTCTACGGCATGGCAGGCCTTGTCTACCAGCTTGCTCCGGAGTTCGAAAACGTTGAAGTTTCAGCTATTCCCGGCGTTACGGCAGCCCTTTCGGGAAGTTCGGTGCTGGGCGCAGCTTTAGGGCACGATTTTGCGGTCATAAGCCTTTCGGACCTGCTCACGCCGTGGGAGCTGATAGTAAAAAGGCTCGACGCCTGCGCCATGGCTGACATGTGCATAGCGCTCTACAACCCCGGAAGCCACAAGCGCACGGACTACCTGCAGAAAGCCTGCGATGTGCTGCTGCGCCACAAGGCGCCTGAGACCGTCTGCGGTACGGTGAACAATATCGGCCGCGAGGGCCAGTGCGCAAAGACCATGACTTTAGCCGAGCTTCGCGACACCCCGGTGGACATGTTCACCACGGTGTTCATCGGCAACAGCGCAACAAAGATCATAGACGGAAAGATGGTAACTCCGAGGGGGTACAGGATTGGCTGATCTGATCCTTTTTGCCGGAACAACAGAAGGCCGCGAGCTGGCAGAGCTGGCCCGCGGACTTGGCATAAAAACGGTTGCCTGCGTTGCTACGGATTACGGCGAGTCCCTTATAGAGGAGGGCGGCAGCCTGAAGGTGAACATGGGAAGGCTCGGCGAGGAGGCCATGGAGGCTCTGATCCGCGAAGAGGCGCCGAAACTGGTGCTGGACGCGACACATCCGTACGCCGACGTCGTGAGCCGGACAATAGTTGCGGCGTGCAATGCCACAGGCGCCAGGTACGGCAGGGTCCAGCGCGAGGCCGAGAATCATAAAGGATGCCTGGAATTTCCGGATCTTGCGGCGCTGGCGGAACATCTGGATAAGACGCCAGGAGTGGTGTTCTCGTCGCTTGGGACCAAGGAAGCCGCAGGGCTTTCAGGCGTTTCGGGAGCGGCGGAGCGCATATGGCTCAGGGTGCTGCCGTCTGTCGACGGCCTTAATATGTGCCTTAGCGCAGGGTTTCCTGCAAAGCACATCATATGCATGCAGGGGCCGTTCTCCGCGGACCTCAACGAAGCGATGTTTAAGGCGGTCGGGGCTAAGATCCTTCTTACCAAGGACACCGGAAGCGCGGGGGGCTTTCCCGAAAAGCTCGAGGCGGCGAGGCGCTGCGGCATGCAGGTCTTCGTAATAAAGCGCCCGCAGGACATCCCCGGCGAAAGCCTTGATGTCTGGAAAGAAAAGCTTGCTTCAGGAAAATACTAAAAGTCTAAAAAAGCATCATGGAGGTCCGCTCACATGAAAAAAATATATATTATAGGTGCAGGATTAGGCGCCGGAAGCATAACAGAAGACGCAAGAAAAGCGCTTGAGCAAAGTTCGGCCGTGCTTGGAGCTGAAAGGCTGCTGGCTGAGTACGGGGCCTTTTTGCAGGGCAAGCGCTGCGTGGCAAAATACGCCGCAGAAGACGTGCTGGCTGCGGCAGACGAACAGGATGCAGACTCCGCGCAGGGCGCTGTTTCGGTGCTGGTATCAGGCGATCCGGGCTTTTACAGCGCAGCTCTTAAGATCTGCAGAGCCTTCGAGGGCAGGGAAGACTGCGAAGTCAGGGTCATCCCCGGCATCTCGTCGCTTAACGCGATGTTCGCGGCACTTAAGCTGCCCTGGCAGGACGTGGCTCTTTGCAGCATGCACGGAAAAGACGCCAACGCGGCGGAATACGTAAGAAGAAACAGGCTCACGTTCTTCCTTACCGGGAAGAACACCACGCAGCTGTCTGAAAAACTGTGCGCGGCGGGCTTTGAAGATATAAAGCTCTATGTGGGCGAGGACCTGGGCAGCCCGCAGCAGAAGGTAAGCTGCTGCACTGCGGCTGAGTTTTACAGGATGCAGCCTTCATCGCTTACTGTCGTTGTGGCTGAAAACCCGAATGCGGACGCTGCGGTCTATTGCGGCATAGACGACGAACACTTCGTGAGGGGTAAAGTCCCGATGACAAAATCCGAGGTCCGCGCAGTGCTGATGAGCAAACTTTGCGTAAGACCTGACATGGTCTGCGCGGACATAGGCGCGGGCACTGGTTCGTGCACCGTGGAGATGGCACTGGCAGCGTGGAACGGTAAGGTCTACGCGATAGATCCCAACCCCGAAGCTGTGGCTCTTATAAAGGAGAACTGCAGGCAGTTCCACATAGGAAACGTCGAGGCCCGCGAAGGCCTTGCGCCCGATGATATCAGGGATCTTCCGCCTCTGGACGCTGCTTTTATCGGCGGCAGCAAAGGCAGGATGGAAGGGATATTCAAAGAGATCCTGGGAAAGAACCCGCACTGCCGCATCGTGGTCAGCGCCATAGCGGTCCAGACCCTTTCGGCTGCGCTGGAAGCGTTCGCGGCCTTTGGAATCGAGCCGGAGGTGGTTCAGATCCAGGCGTCCTCGGCTAAAAGGGTAGCCGGGCTCGACATGCTTATGGCAAAGAACCCTATATTCCTCGTAAGCGGAGGCGGAAAACATGAATAGCCCCAGACTGCTTATAGCCGGCACCAATTCGGGCTGCGGAAAGACCACGGTCAGCATAGCGCTGATGAAGGCATTTAAGGACCGCGGGCTGGATCTTTGCGCTTTTAAGTGCGGCCCGGACTACATAGACCCCATGTTCCACAGGGCTGTCATCGGCATACCGTCCTACAATCTGGACCCGTTCTTCTTAACGCCCAGGCAGCTTTGCGCTGTGCTATCGGGCCACACAAGGGCTCTGTCTGTTGCGGAGGGCGTCATGGGCTACTACGACGGGATAGGAACAGAAGGTGATGCGAGCACGTATTCTGTTGCATCCGCAACAAAAACTCCGGTGGTACTTGTGGTGAATGTACGCGGCATGTACACATCTGTTGGCGCTATAATACGCGGCTTTAAGTCCTTCAGAGAGGACAGCGGCATAAAGGGCGTCATATTCAACGGGGCTTCTCCGATGCTATATAAGGACCTTAAAACCATAGCCGAAAGGGAAGGCGTTAAGGCCTACGGTTTCATGCCGAAAGTTTCCGAGGCTGAGATAGGCTCGCGCCACCTTGGGCTCATAACCGCGGCGGAGATAGAAGACCTTCAGGCGAGGATAGCGGCGCTTGGCGCTAAAGCTTTAGAGTGCCTTGACATAGACGGTCTTCTGGAGCTGGCAGGAAGCGCGATAGAGCTTGAATGCGAAGAGCCTTTGGCCAAAGCCCCGCAGGCGGCAGAATCTGAGGCTTTTGGCATACCCATCGCCATAGCCCGCGACGAGGCGTTCTGCTTCATCTATGAGGAGAACATAGAGGCCCTTGAGACGGCGGGATTTAAGCCCATCTGGTTCAGTCCGCTGCGCGATAAAGAGCTTCCAAAGGGCGTAAAAGCTCTTTATCTTCCGGGAGGCTACCCGGAGCTATATGCCGCGGAACTGTCAGAAAACGACAGAATGCTGCGTTCTGTAAAGAACGCCGTAAACAGCGGACTTCCGACATTTGCCGAATGCGGCGGTTTCATGTACCTTCACGAGCAGCTGGACGGCCATTCCATGGCCGGAGCCATCCCCGGAAAGTGCTTTAAAACAGACCGGCTGCAGCGCTTCGGATACATAACCATCACCGCAAAGGAGGACAATCTTTTCTGCGGCAAGGGCGGTTCCATACGCGCCCACGAGTTCCACTACTACGAAAGCGACGATCCGGGCTGCTCCTTCCGCGCCGAAAAACCGACAGGAAAGCGCGGCTGGGACTGCGTCCATGCGGGTCCTTCGCTTTACGCCGGCTACCCGCATCTCTACCTTCCGGCAAACCCGGAATTTGCGATAAACTTCGCCAGGAGGGCAAGCGAATATGATCCTTTATAGCACGCTCTGCCTGGTGCTGGGCTTTTGTCTGGACATGCTGATAGGGGACCCTCACGGCTGGCCGCATCTGGTCATCCTCTACGGAAAGCTCATCAGCCTCTTTGAAAAGGCAACTTACGACAGATTCAATAAAAAGCTGGGCGGCCTTTTGCTGGTGCTCTACATGCTGGTCATCAGCGCCGGCGTTCCGCTCCTTGTGCTCTGGATCTGCTGGAAAGTGCACCCGGCGGTCTACGTCATCGCCGGCACCATACTGGTGTGGCAGTGCCTCGCTGCAAGGTCGCTTAAGGACGAGAGCGAAAACGTCTACTACGAGCTCGAGGTCAACGGCCTTGAAGCAGGGCGCCATGCGGTCTCCATGATAGTAGGCCGCGACACGGAAGTCCTGGACGAGGCAGGGGTCGTTCGCGCCGCGGTAGAGACTGTGGCCGAAAACACCTCAGACGGCGAGATCGCGCCCATGTTCTACATAGCGCTTTTCGGGCCTGTGGGCGGCTGCCTTTACAAAGCTGTCAACACCATGGATTCCATGGTCGGCTATAAAAACAAGCGCTACGCGGATTTCGGCACCGCGGCTGCCCGCACCGACGATGTCTTCAATTTCATACCCGCGAGGCTTGCGGCGCTTCTTATGATACTTGCCGCGAAACTGGGCGGATTCGATCCGGACGGCGCGTGGCGCATCTTCCGCCGCGACCGCTACAAGCACGCGAGCCCCAACTCGGCCCAGACCGAGTCCGTCATGGCCGGAGCTCTTCAGGTTCGCCTTGCCGGCGATGCTGTCTACGGCGGCGTCGTGCACAGAAAAGAGTACATAGGGGACGACATACGCCCCATAGAAGCCGAGGATATACACCGCTCCCACAGGATGCTGATGATCACCTCGCTGCTGGCTTTAGGTCTGGCGGTCGTGCTGCGCCTTCTGGTGTGGATCTTATAGGAAAGGGCGCTGCCCGTAAAAAACAAACATGCGAAAATACGAACACGGCGGGGACATCTTCGCCGAAGAAAGAAAAATACTGGACTTTTCGGTAAACATCAACCCGCTGGGCATGCCTGAAAAAGTGTGCGCGGCGGCGGTCCGGGCCGTAAAGGAAGAGACTTCCTACCCGGATCCGTTCTGCAGGAAGCTTACTGCTGCGCTTTCGGGGCGCTACGGGCTGCCCGCGGAGAACATAGTCTGCGGAAACGGCGCATCGGACCTTATCCTAAGGCTCTGTGCGGCTGAAAAGCCAGAGAAGGTGCTTGTCCCGGCACCCGGTTTTTCCGAGTACGCAAGGTCTGCCGCGCTTTTTAGCGCAGAGGTCTTCGAGTACGCGGCGGGGCCTTTCAGAGGGCAGAAGGAAGCTTACGGCTGTATATCTGCCGGATCCAAAGACGGTGCTCTTCTTCCGATAAAGGAGGCGCTTCTTGAGTACCGTCCTGGCATAGTCTTCGTCTGCCGTCCCAACAATCCCGACGGAAGCCTCATGGTTTTGGACGAACTGCGGGAGACCGCGGCGCTTTGCAAACAGATCGGCGCCATCCTTGCCGTCGATGAGTGCTTCCTGGAATTTACCGAAGCTACCAGCGCGCTTGCGCTTTTAGACCGCTTCAGCAATGTAGTGGTCATAAACGCCTTCACCAAGACCTACGCCCTGGCGGGGCTTAGGCTGGGCTTTGTGTTCGCAGCGGACACTGGCCTTTTGGACCGCATCTACAGCTTCGGCACTCCCTGGAGCGTTTCGGCTCCGGCTCAGGCTGCCGGCGCTGCGTGCTGCGAAGAGACGGCTTTTCTTTCGGAGTCGCGAAGGTACATCGACGCCGAGCGAAAACGGCTCGTTTCAGCCTTCGAAAGCTATGGCCTTAAAGTGTTCCCGTCGGAAGCTAATTTCCTGCTCGTAAAGGCCGCAGAAGGCTCCGCAGGGAAAAAGGCGGACACTAAGAATCTTCGCGAGGCTCTTTCAGACCGCGGCATCAAGGTGCGCGACTGCCGAAGCTTTACCGGCCTTTCCGACAGGTACATACGCGTCGGCGTTCGCACAACAGAGGAAAACAGCGCGCTAATAAGCGCTTTGGAGGATATATATGGCTAAAGCAATAATGGTACAGGGCACCATGTCCAACGCCGGAAAGAGCATAGTGGTTGCGGGTCTTTGCCGCGTCTTTATGCAGGACGGCTACCGCGTGGCGCCTTTTAAAAGCCAGAACATGGCGCTCAACTCTTTCATCACCAAGGACGGCCTTGAGATGGGCCGCGCCCAGGTGGTGCAGGCGGAAGCAGCGGGCGTTGAACCGTCGGTACTCATGAATCCGATACTTTTAAAACCCGTCACCAACATGGGCTCGCAGGTCATCGTAAACGGCGAGGTTTTGGGCAACTACCACGCGCAGGAATACTACAAGATGAAGCACACCCTGCGCCCCGCGATACAAAAAGCATTCGACACGCTCTCGGAGCAGAACGACATCATCGTGATCGAGGGCGCCGGAAGCCCGGCTGAGATCAATTTAAAGGCCGACGATTTCGTAAACATGGGCATGGCCAAGATGGCCAAGGCTCCGGTGCTTTTGGTGGGCGACATAGACCGCGGCGGCGTGTTCGCCCAGCTCTACGGAACAATAGAGCTTCTGGACCCGGATGAAAAGGAATACGTAAAAGCCACGATAATTAACAAGTTCCGCGGCGACGTAGAGATCTTAAAGCCCGGCCTTAAGCAGCTGGAGGATCTTACGCACAGGCCCGTTGCCGGCGTGCTGCCTTTCCTTAAGGTGGACATCGAGGACGAGGACAGCCTCTCCGAAAGGCTGGTGCGCAGCAAGGCCGCCAAGATCGATATCGCGGTCATCCGTCTACCGAGGCTTTCGAATTTCACCGATTTTACCGTGCTCGAGGCTACCGACGGCGTAGGAGTGCGCTATGTGGGAAGCGAAAGGGAGCTGAGAAAACCTGATCTTATCATACTTCCAGGCACCAAGAATACCATCTCCGACCTGCTGTGGCTGAGGCAAAGCGGCCTTGAGGCCGCGATAAAGCACCTGAACGCGGACGGAATTCCCGTGATAGGCATCTGCGGAGGATATCAGATGCTGGGCCGAAGAGTTACCGATACGTCCGGAGTTGAAGGCGGCGGAAGCGTTGCCGGCATGGGGCTTCTTCCCACCGAGACCGAGTTTGCCGAGGAAAAACACCGCACCCGCGTGGGCGGAAGAGTATCTGCCGAGGGCTTCTGGGCGCCGCTTTCCGGCATCGAACTGGAAGGCTACGAGATCCACATGGGCGAAACGGTCCTGCTGGACGGATCAAAGCCTCTTGCGGCGCTGGACAACGGCCATGCCGACGGCTGCGCGGCAGGAAACGTTCTTGGCAGCTACCTGCACGGGTTCTTCGATTCAGCCGAGTGCAGGAAGGCGGTCCTTGAGGTGCTATGCAGGCAGAAGGGCATAGACCCCTCGGAGCTTGCGGTCTTCGACTACAGGGCCTACAAGGAAAAGCAGTTCGACATCCTTGCCGACGGCGTAAGGAACAACCTCAACATGCCCATGATCTACGATATTCTGAACAAAGGTATTTAGTTTTTGGTGGAGAGGGACGGTTCTCCTCCACCAGATCAATGTATTGATATTGCAGCGGGTCCTGCCGCCAGGACATCTCCCCACATCCCTTCGCTGAAATGCTCAGGGCGTGGGTGCCCCTCCTGGCGTCACCCGCAGCTATAACGGTGGAGGAGGACCGTCCCTCTCCACCAAAAGGAGAATACCATGAATACTGAACTGGAAAGAGTGCTCCCGATGGAGATAGAAAAGCGCAGCTTCGAGATAATCGAGTCCGAGCTGCCGCATCCCATAGACCCAGACTTGGCGCCGATAATAAAGCGCGTCATCCACACGAGTGCGGACTTCGACTACGCGGATAATCTCTGTTTTTCCGATGGCGTGGTCGAAAAGGCCCACGAGGCTATAAAGGCCGGCGCGTGCATAGTCACCGACACCCAGATGGCCAAAGCCGGCATCAACAAGAAGAATCTTGCCCGCTACGGCGGCGAGGTATACTGCTTTATCGCCGACGAGGACGTAGCCAGAGCTGCAAAAGAGCAGGGAACGACCCGCTCCGCAGCGTCCATGGACAAGGCTGCGGCCCTCGGAAAACCGCTGATCTTTGCGATCGGCAACGCTCCTACGGCGCTGGTACGCATCTGCGAACTGATAGAAGAAGGAAAGCTCGATCCAAAGCTCGTCATTGGCGTTCCTGTAGGCTTTGTCAATGTCGTGCAGTCCAAGGAGATGATCATGAAAGAGCCCGTGCCCTACATCGTGGCGCGCGGCCGCAAAGGCGGCAGCAACGTGGCGGCCTGCATAGTAAACGCATTGCTTTACATGCTCGGGAGGTAAAAGTAAAATATAAAAAACTTCTCACAAAAATAAAAACACCGTCTTCGCAAGTCTAACAGGTGAATCGCGATCAGAAAGGAGTCCAACTCACATGAAAATGGACGAATTTGCCCGGCGCTCCGAGGAGATAAAGGGCAGATTATACAAAACAGCGATAGTATACCTGCAGGACCCCGACGCGGCGGAGGAGGCCCTGGCCGAAGCTGTCTACCGTGGTGTAAAAGCCTGCGGAAAGCTGAAGGATCCGGGGCTTTTTGACACCTGGATGACCAGGATACTCATCAACGCCTGCTGCGACGAGCTGAAGCACCGCAAGCGTCAACTCAGCGTGGATGAGATACCCGAAGAGGCTGCCGAGGAATACGACTCGCTGCCCTTAAAAGATGCAGTCTGCCGGCTGCCCAGGGAGCTCAAGGACGTCATAGTGCTCCGCTATTTCAGCGGTTACGGTCTTAAGGAGACCGCGGACATTCTCGGCATACCGCAGGGTACCGCTGCAACGCGCCAGCGCAGGGCTCTTGCTCTATTAAGGCTGGAACTCGAAGAGGTGTGATCATGAACAGAAACGAAGAATACATGCAGATGCTGGGGCAGCTCGATACCGTCAAAGCCCCGGAAAATACAGTAAGACGCTCCGTGCGCAGGTACAAGGTCAACAAGTACCTGGTCCGTCCGCTGGAAGGCATCGCAGTGGTGTTTGCGGCTTTCACGGTGCTTGTGAACGTCAGCATGAAGGTCGCTTTCGCGGCGTCCAGGGTGCCGGTCCTGAGAGATCTTGCTTCGGCTGTAACGTTCTCGCGTTCCCTTAAGGACGCGGTCTCAAACGGCTACGCCCAGCTCGTGGACATAAAGCAGTCGGACGAAAACGTCAGCGTCAGCGTGGAATACCTGATAGTCGATCAGAAGACCGTTACGGTGTTCTACCGCGCAAAGTCGGACAAATACGAAGAACTTCTCGTAAGCCCGCTCTTCTCTACGACAGACGGCAAGGCCTTCTCTTCGACAGTGACAGGAAGCAGCAATGCAGTGAGCGGCGACGGCAGCCGGCTGTATTACGCGTCGCTTGAGCTGCTCGGCGAAGACGATATGCCATCGACTGTGCTTATGAAGCTGAATTTCTATGCCCCCGGGGCGGATATCATGCAGACGCCTGAAAGCGTCTCGGAACTGGAGTTTGAACTCAGTTTCGACCCCGAGTTCACCAGCCGCGGCAAGCACATAGAACTCGGTCAGAGCGTGCGCTTTGGCGATCAGACCGTGGTGCTTAAAAGTGTGGACATCTACCCGAGCTACATGACCGTGACAACTGAAAGTGCCCCCGAAAACAGCGCCTGGCTGCGGAGCCTGGACCTCTATGTCCTTTCCGACAAGGGCGAGCGCTTCGATGTGCCCGAAGGCGTAAGAGCATACAGCTCCAATACAGGCTACGAGATCAGCAACTACCGTCTGGACAGCCCGTATTTCTACAACGCAAAGGATCTGAAGCTTTTCATCAGCTCCGCCGGCTGGCTTGAAAAGGGTAAAGAGCACATCGAAGTGGATCTTGCAGGCTGCAGCGCAAATGGCCTTCCCGAAGGAGTCACGCTGGCCGATGTGAGCCGCACCGACGTCAACGGTAACGATGCCTGGATGGTCACCCTTAAGGTGCCGGAAGCGCGTAAAAACGATTATTCCGGCGGCATCGCCGAGCCCTGCGAAGGCGGATACTATACCGTCTTCTGGCAGATGTGGCGCAGCGATCATAACGGCAAAGAAGCCCCGGCGGGATACTGCTATATCGACTGTATGATCGAGGATTGCCCATATGATACGGTAAGCCTTCCTGTCAATATCTCATACATCTGGCAGGCCGAGACTCCGTTGGAGATCACCCTGGACTTAAGAACCTCCGACTGAGCCGGGTAAAACTTAGAGGCAGCCCTTAAAAAGGGCTGCCTCTTTTGTTGCAAAAAAACTACGTCTGGCGGTCTGTTATTGCAAAATAAATAACAATCATAGTATAATCACATAGTTATGTTTTGTTTTTGGTCATAGAGGAACATGCCATGAAGACAACGAGAAAGATCATCTGCCTGCTGATGGCCCTGACGATGGCCCTTGCAGGCCCCATTTCAATCTTTGCTCAGGACGAGGCTATGGAGCCGCTGCCTGCTGACGGTCCCAACCCGGAAGGGGTCACGGGCTTTCCGTTAACAGGCGCAGAGGCGTCCGGCAACACGACGGATTCCAGCAAGCTGCCCCGCCGCGAGGCTCCGACGGAACTTACCGATTACTACGGCATCGTGGAGAACGAGGGTGCAGAAACAGTTGAATCCCTCATCTCGGCCGAGGCTCTGGACGATTTCTCGGCGGCGATAAATATGGCTGCCGATTTCGAGCCTGTGTCCGACGATGATGTTTCCAAAGTGCTTGGCAGCGTCAACAGCTTCATATCAAGCGGCAAGCTCGATGCATACCTGCAAAGCGGCGATCTGCTTCTGGGCGCCGAGTTTGGGCTCGTCCGAAACAAGACGGAAAAAGTAAAGGTCCTGGGCAGCGACACCAACGCAAGCAGCTGGGTGTTCGTGGTCGACAAGGACGCCATGAGCTGGTGGGTCCGCGATAAGGACGGCATGGGCATTCCCGACGCCCTGGTCACCATTTCCTATCTGGACGCGTCCGGAAAGCGCGTGACGCAAAGCACTCCGACCACCCGTGGAAACACTCCGGGAATCGCAGCGTTCGACAATATCCCCGAAAACTTCTTCGGAATAATAGACATCCAGGCCCAGGGGTACCGCTCCGTAACGATCCTCGACAGAGACATGGGTAAGGGCTATCACGAGACCATAGAGCTGGAAGAGGCCGGGGAAAACGAAGTATACATCCGCGGAGTCGACCTTTCCGGCAAGGACATGGTAAACGAAGAGACCAAGCTGGTCCTCTGCGACATGGACACCGGCGACCTGGATCTTAAGGTGCTGGTAACAAAGACCGGCAGCGCCCAGTTCCCCGAAACCATCGAGATCAACGCAGACAACAGAGGCAAGACCGTGCTGTCGCTGAACCAGAGCTCCTCCTACGAGCTGGACCCCAATACCAGAGTCTATTCCGCAAAAAAGAGATGGGCGGAACAGAGCGCAGGCCTCTTTAAAGAAGACGATAAGGTCAGCATAGGCCTTGGCAGCACCTCCGTTGCCCTGCAGCACCTTACCGTTGAAAACTCGGTAAGCAAGCCCGGCTCTGGCGAGACCGAAGCTCCCATAACCCAGAGGAACCTCGACGGCGACACCGAAGACATGCTAAGCGGCGGCGGCTGGCTCAACCAGACCATGCAGATATTCGCAATACCGGTATCCTTCGGCGTGTTCCCGGACGGCACCTTCATACTGATGGCGTCCTACGATTTCAGCAGGCTCGCTCCGAACATACAGAGCAAGTTCAGCTCGCTGTTTGCGGACTCCTGGAAGCCTAAGGACTTCAAAAACCTCGACAAGCCCCTGGAGATCTTCCAGAAGAGCTTCTGGGAAAATACCGAAAAAGTAAAGAAAGGCCAGGAGATACTGGAATCCCCGAACAAGATAAAGCACGTGCTTAACAAAAGCTACGACTTTTCCATGAACTTCTCGCTGTTCCTGCGTTCCAACCACAACAAGGAGACCAACGACAATTATGGCACCGGCGGAATACTGTTCTCCGCCGCGGTCACCGCAGGGCTTACCGAGTACTTCCTGATCCCAGCGGGCCCCATAGTTATACCGTTCTATATCGGCTTCGAGGGGCACCTGAAGATCAATACCCAGCTTGCCATAAACTTTGCTATGAAGACGCCCCCCACGGGCCACGACCAGGATAAGGAGTGGAAGTACGCCGCAGGCGACGGAACGGACGTCAGCGCCAGAATAGAAGTCATCACGGGCTTCTCCGTGTTTGGAGGCGTAGGCGTCAAAGGCGTGCTTGGCGGAGCCGCCGTGGGCTACGTGGACTTCGACATCGCTACGGTGCTTGCCAAAGGCGAGGCCAACGCGTTTACGGATCCCCCGCACAGCTTCATAGACATACTTTACGGCCTGAGGTTCGAGTACTATCTGCTGTTCTACTCCGGGGTCATCAACATGGACTGCGCAAAGGACGCCAAGCGTCTGGACGACAGCACCTGGAAGAAAGCCGAGCTGCAAAAGCTGCTGCTGGACAGCATCGAGTTCAAGCCCATGGACATGTCCGAGTTCGAAGAGGGGCTTATCCCGGCGCTTACTGACGACGGAAAAGATCACGACGACTTCTTCCTGCGGCCCGGCGAGACAGTCGGAAGCGACGCTGGAACAGCGGCTCTGGAGGCCGGTGAAGGCGTGGAAGGGCAGTCCCGCATAATAGACGTAGATGCCAGCGTTCTGCCTGATTCCCAGCTGCAGTTCGTGTCTACGGCAGACTATACCGCACTGGTACGCCTCGGCTACAACGGGGCCCGGACAGACATTTACTACCAGCTGCAGAACCCGGATACCGGTAACCTCTGGAGCGGCCTATACAGGGTGCGCCTCCCGGAGGAAGAGACCAGGTCGGTATCGGAATACGTGGTGGTCGCAAACAAGACGGAAGCCGGCTCCAACAAGATCTATATAGGCGCCGTCGTGGTCGACGATACGCTTACGAACGAAGAAGCAAGGCTGCGCAGCACGGATGTGTACGCCATAGTCGTGGATCTGGATAAGGAACAGACTGTAAGCGCGGTCCTGGCAAGCGACCAGAGCCGCAAGGGCGAGTATCTTTACAGCGCTCCCAAGCCTGCAGGAAGCGGAGATGTCTGCTCTGTTGCGTACGCGGCAACGTACATCAAAGAATGTGTCGACAGCGACGGAAAGATAAGCCTTAAATGCGCGCTCGGCGCATCTTTGAGCTACACCAGCTGGTATATCTCCTGGGGCGAGGAAGGGCATCCCGAGAACCGCTCCTTCAGGAACATAGGAGACAGCAAGGTGCAGTCCACGGGCGTCATCGTTTCGGACGAACCCACCTACTGGGTGGTGGACAACCTTAAATCTTCGGACAAGTACATCTACGCAAGAGGCTACGGAGCAAACGGCTCCTACGAAGAGACCTTAAAGTGCAACGTTCGAGTGGACATAGACGGCATGATCGCCACCGAAGACGTCAGAAAAGGCATCATCAAGCACGATTCGATGATCACCAACTGGCAGTACATGAACGGCTGCAGCTATTTCGTCGTAGGCAGCAACGTCTACTGGATGAAAAAGGTACCAACTTCAAGCGGTTATGAGTGGTCCGCTGAGAAGGTGGAAAACGGTTCCGGCGTAATAAACGCTGACAACAGCTACGCCATGATCACCAACAATAACAACTCCGCCGTGTATCTTATCGGCGTGGTAGGTGATTATGAGACCGATTTCGAGACCGGAAAGAGCGAAAAAGGATACAACATCGCCAAGATCTACACTATAACAACGGATAAGGATGCTTCCGGCAAGCTGGCCACAAAGCTGCACGGGCCTTTGGATATAAGGTTTGCCTGCGGAGATGAGGTGCGCACCTTCGCTGCGGCCTATAACCCTGATGAATGCGAAGCCAGCGGGCTTACCATAGTCTACAGCACAAAGCCCAGCAACCCCGACCGCTACGCGGAAAAGATACGCATGTGGCTGCAGAGCGCGGACAGGGGCCTTCTGGTAACTGACGTCAGGATACCGGATTACCTTGTGCTTTCGGACCAGAAGGCAATCGAGCTGTTCGTTACTGTAAGAAACTACGGCTACGGCGTGGAGAACTCTGTTCCTTACCAGATCGTGGATGAGAACGGCACCGTCCTCATGCTCACCAACGGCAAGAACGATTATTACCCGAGCAGCTACTTCTTCAGCGGCGAGGATATGTACACCGGAGATTCCCGCGTGGACAGGATGCTTATAAGGCCCAACCCCAGCTGGACGATAAACAAGGAGCATGAGATAAAAGTCACTGTCACAGGCGGATATGAGTACAACGGATTCATAGAGGACGTTGTAAATACCGCTCCGGTGGCGTCCGACAACATGACCCTTACCGCGGAGAACATCCTTATCGGCGGCAAGCATTACATAAGCACCAGCTTTGAGAACAACACTTTTATTGGTGAAGAAACACCGATGGTGAAGATAGTCCTGGACTACGCGGAAGACCAGAGCTCCGAAACGCAGACCGGCAGCGCCGATAGACCGATACTGCTGGCAAGTCTGGGCGTAAGAGACGTAGGCGCGGCCAGTAAGCCGGAACAGCTTAAGTTCAGCCTGCCCACGGACGAGATGATAGTTCAGTTCGATACGGAAGATGAAGCGCTCACCGGCCAGATCTACCACTTCGACATAGACATGGACAGCGTCTGGCAGGAAGGCCTTGAAAAGGGCCTGCGCGGAGTATACGTGTCTCTGGTGGGTAAGGACGGCACTCAGCAGTCCAATGAGGCGATCTACCTGGTCAATCCGGCTGAGAAGCGTCCCGACACTGTTCGCGGAAAGAAGCTCGATGAGAACGGCGACCCGCTTGAAGGCGCGACTATAGGCCTGTTTGCGGAAGGAAACGACGAGCCGGCTGCGACTGCAGTTTCCGACGCGGAAGGCGCGTTCAGCTTCACCATCTACGATGCCGGCGAGTACATCGTGAAGGAGACCGAGGCTCCCGAAGGCTACGCGCTGAATGAGACGGAATACCCGGTGAGCGCAGTCTGCAAGGGTGAGATCTATGAGATCGAGATCACAAATGAGCCGGTTAAAGGCGGTGTAAAGATCAGTCTGACAGACGCGGATGACGCTTCGAAGATGCTCTCCGGCGCGAAGTTCGCGGTATATGACAAGGACGGCAACAAGGTCGGCGAGCTTACCGAGACCTCACCCGGCGTGTATGAGCTGTCCGGCTTGCCGTACGGCGAGTACACTGTCAGGCTCGAGGGCGCGCCCGAAGGCTACACCGCGGAGTTCAGCGGTTCCGTTTCGATAAGCGAGGACGGTAAGACCGTGGAATCCAAGGTGACTGCCGAAGCGGAGGCTGTGCCTGAACCGGATACTCCGGACGAGCCTGACGAAAGCCCGAAGACCGGCGACGACAACAGCCTTTGGATCTACGGCGGCATCTGCGTGGCGGCCCTTGCAGCCATCGGCGGGATCCTGATCTCCGGCAAGAAGAAGAAAAAGGAGTGAAATCGGGGACGGTCCCGGATCTAATTTTAAACCAGCAGTTCAATGACAACTAAATAAGCGAACGCTATAATACCTCCTGAAAACAGATGAGAGCCGGGAATTTTCCCGATAACACTTCAGAATCAGGAGGTATTTATATGAATCTGAAAGAAGCGTTCCGTTATCAGAACAAACTGCAGTCCTTCATGGACGAGATACAGTGCATACTGGCAAACGATTCCAACATCACCAAGGTGGAGAACACCAATCTCCGCCACAAGGTCATGGCCGACGCCATGGACGAGACCGTAAGGGTCGCGCCCGACAGCGAGTACCATGCGCAGATAACCAGGCTCGCGGAGTTCCTGCTGTGGCTCCTTGGCGAAAAACAGAGCCTGTTTATGGCAGTAAGGAAAGCCAAAGAGCAGCTTCCCATAGACCTGGACAGCGAGGTGAGCCTCAACGCGCTGAGGCAGAGCGTCGCGCGCACGCTGCGGCACATGAACGACCTGCGCAGCAGCGAGCAGGTGATATCGAACGGCGGAACGGGCTACCGTTTCAACGCCGACGGCAACCAGGTGAGCTACCGCTGCGATGTAAAGCGGGTCATCACCATCAACTACGACAGGAATCTGGTAAGAAAGGAGCTTGCAAAACTCAATAAAAAGTCCGACGAGACTTCGGCGCAGCTGGACCTGTGCCTTGTGACCTCGAAGGTGGAGTACGACCCACCCTTCGACGTCAACAGCAGTTTTGCCGAGGCCTTCGAAAACTACGTCAGCGGCGCCGGGGCTTAAGACCCCGGCATAAAACAGAGGAGGCAAAAGCCGGTTCAGGTGCAGATGAACTATAAAGCTGCACAGCGTACCTAAAGGTACAAGCATATGATTGCCGGAAACAGAATGTCAGATGATCCCGACACGCTGACCGGATCGCAAAGCGCAAGGCGCAAGAGCGCAAATCCGCAAAAAACGCCACCGCCGCAGAAGCGAAAAAGCAAAAAACGTCTCTATCCAGGGTAAGAAGCCGGCCTGCTTTTGCAGGCAATGAATGATCTATACTCTCCCAAAACCCGCCGAGCAGCAGAATGCCGGAATCAGGCAGACTGCAGAACTCCGGAGCCGGGCAGCGGGAAAAATGGCGGACGCCTCCTCCAAAAACGCTCAGAGCAGCAGGTCCTTTCCTGCTGCTCTGTAATTTTCAGGGGTCTGCGTTTAGGGATGATTATCTGTTCCAGAGGCACTTCCAAAAGGCTTCCGAGCGCGTAGAGGTTATCTACCGTGGGGAGGCTGTCGCCCCTCTGCCACTTGTAGATGGCCTGCGGCTCCTCGAAGCCGAAGAAGCTCTGGAGGTCGCGGACGGAAAACCCGCGCTGGATGCGAAGCCTGCGGATGTTCTCACCCGTGGCTGCAGGGTCGATGACTGGAAAAGCTTTCATTTTCACGATTATCGCCTCCTTTGAATCATGCAATGAGGAACGGTCCTTTATTGCAAAAAATATAAACCCCGAAATGCGTTCATCCCGGGGTCATATTTGGTGGCCCATACAAGACTTGAACTTGTGACCTTCTGGTTGTCACCCAGACGCTCTCCCAGCTGAGCTAATGGACCAAATTTAATTGCGCTTGATTATGATAACACAAAACCCCGGACTTGAAAAGCGGTTTTTTATAGTTGCTGCAAGTTTTTTTATGAGGAAACAGGCTCATGCAGCCGATCTTCTGCCGGCTGGCCGCGCAATTGAGTCCTGGCGGCAGTTGTGGTATAATATATTAATATTTTACGCAGGCTGCAGGGAGACTAACATGCCGGAAATCAAACATCAGAGTATAACAGTATACCTGGGTGCAAACGAAAGCCTGGACCCGCGTTTTGAGAAAGCCGCGCGCGAGCTCGGCACCTGGATAGGCCAAAGCGGCCGCAGGCTGGTCTACGGCGGCTCCAAATGCGGCCTTATGGGCGTGCTTGCTGAAAGTGTGCTGGCCGCGGGAGGAAAGGTCGTAGGGGTGGAACCGCGCTTCTTCGTGGAGATGGGGCTGGTCTACGACGCCATTGACGAGCTGATCGTCACGGAAAACATGTCGGAGCGCAAGGCGAAGATGATAGAGCTCGGCGACGCGTTCATAGCCTTCCCCGGAGGCACCGGCACCCTGGAGGAGATTGCGGAGATCATGTCCGCGGTCTACCTGGGGCATATGGATGCGCCCTGCATACTCTACGACCTGGACGGATACTACGAAGGCCTGCGCATACAGCTGGCCACGATGGCTGAAAAAGGGCTTTCTTTCAGCGCGCAGCAGCAGGGGATACGCTTTGCCAGGACGCTTGAGGAGATACAAAAGATTTTATTATAATTGTTACGGTAAGGAATATCCCTTCGTTTTACAATTGGTGTTTGGTAAAACAGTTTTATATGGTCGGAGGTCGCCCTTTATTGGGGTTCCTTTTTTTATTCTTGCAAGCGTTTTTAGTTTGATATATAATAAATCGGTTTTGTTCAAAACCTCTGATGGCACAACAAATCCAAAAACAAATAAAAGGAATAATGAACATGGAACTAACCAGAAAACAATTTGATATACTCGAAGCGCTGGCTACAGCAAAAGAACCACTAACGCAAAGAGGAATCGAAAAGCGCACAGGCCACAGTCTGGGCACAATTAACAGAGTTATAAAAGAGCTTGTTGAAGCAGGGTATGTTCAGAACGGGAACATTACAAACAGCGGTGTAAACGCACTGGAACCATATAGAGCCAAGCGCGCTATTTTTATAGCCGCTGGCTTCGGTACCCGCTTGGTGCCTATAACATTTAATACACCAAAACCGTTGGTTCGCGTACACGGTGAACGCATAATAGACAGACTCATAGATGCCTGCCTGCTTGCCGGAATCAATGAAATCTATATAGTTCGCGGATACCTTGGAGAACTGTTCGATCAGCTGCTCTATAAGTATCCAATGGTCAAGTTCCTGGAAAATCCCGTTTACAATGAAGCAAACAATATCAGTTCTTCGCTTGTAGCCCGCTACATGCTGTCAAATGCATATGTATTTGAGGCGGATCTTTTGATATCCAACCCGTCGATCATTAAGAAATATCACTACACATCGGATTTCCTTGCCATAAAGAAGGACCGTTCTGATGACTGGTGCTTCCGTGTAAAGGACGGTATTATAGTGGAGGAGAAGGTCGGGGGTGAAGGTGACGATATATGGCAGATGGTAGGCATCAGCTATTGGAACGAAGCCGATGGTCACAAGCTTTCCCAAGATATTCAGGATGTTTACAATTCTCCTGGCGGGAAGGAGCGCTACTGGGAGCAGGTGCCACTGGTCTACCGCAAGAATCACTATCAGGTAGAGGTCCGCGAGTGCCGCGACGAGGACATAGTTGAGATCGATACCTTCAAGGAACTGAAGGCTATCGACAAGACCTATGACGTATAGGGAATGCGGTATGGGCAGAGCAGGGAAAAAAACTCTTTACATCATTTTGGCGGCTGTGATTATTCTGGTGTCATGTGTATGCCTTGCTGTTTCGCTGAGGGACAGCCGGTTATATGACAGGGTCGTTATCATCGGTGTCGATGGGGCAGGCGGGATGTACATGGATATGGATCTGCCGTGCATCAGGAAGATATTCGATCCGGAAAACATAACGTACTCGATGAAATCTGTATCTCCTTCGCTGAGCGCCCAGAACTGGGGAACTATGATGTACGGAGTATCGCCCAAAGAGCACGGACTTACAAACGATTCTGCAAAACGTGAAGCGTTCAGGAGCGATAAATATCACAGTTTTTTTTATCTGGTACATCAGAAATATCCCAACGCTTCGCTCGCTTCCATAGTAGGATGGACGCCGATAAACTATGGAATAGTCGACTGTAGGGATGGGATACGCCTGATCCCTGAAGAACTCGAAAAAAGCTCGAGAAAGAACAGTCAAGTGGTGGAAGAGGTACTCAGGTATCTGTCTGCCAACGATCCAATACTGCTTTTCATACACTTAGATGATGTTGATTACGCCGGGCATTCTGACGGCTGGGGCAGCGTTAAATACAAAGAGGCTCTGCTGGCCGCAGATCAGGACATTGGCACGATATGGCGCGCTCTTGACAACAAAGGCTGGATAGAAAACACACTGTTTATGGTCGTATCTGACCACGGCGGGCTGGAAAAAAACCATGGAGAGGACAGCTGCAAAGAAATGAATGCTTTCTTCGCGGTCGCCGGCAGAGGCCTGGACAGCGAAAAGAACATTGGAGATATGATCATCGCCGACGTGCGTGCGATAGTGCTGCATGCTTTGGGTGTAAAAGACACAGACGGGAACTACGGAAAGATTCCTTCCGGGATCTTCAGGCGCTGATAAGGAGGATTATTGATGGCTCAGAACAAAACGAAAGGCACTTCAACCGACGGTACATTAAAACGTTCGCTCTCGCCCATGCATGTGTGGGCGATCGCTTTCGGCTGCGTAATAGGCTGGGGATCCTTTATAAACCCCGGAAAGAAGTTTCTTTCCAATTCCGGTGTTGCAGGTACGGCAATAGCCATGATCCTGGGCGCCCTGGTAATGATAATCATCGCGTTTTCATACGCCTACATGGTACCTAAATACCCAAAGGCAGGAGGCGAGTTCACCTTTACCAAGAACTGTTTCGGTAAGAACATGGCATTCATCTGCGGATGGTTCCTTGTAGTGGCGTACCTTACAAACGTGCCCATGAATTCTACGGCTATAGGTCTCATCGTGGACGGTCTTGATGGTGCTGCCGACATACTGAAGTTCGGCTTCCATTACACTATAGCCGGTTTCGACATTTACATGGGCGAGATGCTTTTGGCAGCATTCATACTGATACTGTTCGGCTATCTGAACATTATAGGTGTAAAAAAAGCCGCGTTCGTGCAGACGGTGCTCTCTTCGCTGCTCGTTGTATGCGTGTTCACACTTTTTGTGGCTGCTCTGGTCAGTTCCAAGGCAAAGGGAATCAATATGGCGCCAATATGGGGCTTTGACAAGAGTGCCGCGATAGCAGCGCACGCAACGACCGGTAACATAAATGAATTTGCCCACGCCGGTACCGCAGGCATACTTTCCGCCATACTTGCCACCTTTGCTATCGCTCCATGGGCTTACGTAGGTTTCGATGCCATTCCGCAGGCAGCGGAAGAATTCAACTTCAGCTTCAAGAAGGTCTCCTTCATAATGATCATAGCTATAGTGTTCGGCTGCTTCGTGTATGTAAGCAATAATACTGTTGCGGCTGCCGCGCTTGAAAACTGGCCTGACCGCGTCATGGCCGGCGAGTGGGTGGTGCTTGTTGCCGCTACAGAGCTTTTGGGCGGTTTCGGAAAGGTGCTGGTAGGTCTCGGTGTTTCCTGCGCTGTTCTTTCCGGCATCATGGGGTTCTACCTGGCATCCTCAAGGCTTATGTATTCCATGAGCCGCGACGGTTACCTGCCCGAATGGTTCGGACGCGTAGACAGGAAGTACGGTACCCCCAAGAATGCCATGATCTTCTGTGTGATAGTCAGCCTTTCCGGCCCCATACTTGGCCGCGAGGCGTTGGGCTGGTTCGTGGACATGAGCGCCATAGGAGCTTCAATAGGTTACTTCTTTACATCCGCAGCCACGCTGAGCATATTGAAGCGGGACGGCGACGGAACAAAGTTCCTGAAAGCCATGTCTGTCACAGGCGTTGTTTTCAGCGTCATATTCATGGTATTACAGCTGATACCGATACCTGGCCTTAAAGGTGTACATTTTGGAAAAGAGAGTTATATCATGCTTGTGATCTGGATCGTTCTGGGCGCGGTGTTCTATACGATGCAGCGCAAGTTCTTTACCGGAAAAGATTGATATCAGATAAACGCAATCAGACGGCTGTTTTGTTCAAAAACAGCCGTCCTATTTTTATTTTTGGAACAGAAAATCATTGACAGGAGCAGCAATTTGCGTTATACTGCGTTCTGTTATTTCTTTTACAGAAAATATTGAACAAAGCAGGAGATAAATCATGAAGAAAAAAATCATTGCTGCAATTTCCCTCATCCTTTGCATGACATTCATGCTCACCGCTTGCGGCGGTGGAGGCGGATCCGACAATTCTCACGGCGGCAAGGACCGCGTGGTCATCTACACCGCAGCGGAAGATGAGCGCATCGCTTACATCCAGCAGGAACTGGATAAAAAGTTTCCCAACACCGAGATCGTTATCCAGTCCCTGGGCACTGGCCAGCTGCTATCCAAGCTGCAGGCAGAAGGTAAGGACAGTGACTGCGATATCTTCTACGACCTTGAGGTGGTAAACGCGGAGATAATCCTTAACGCATCCCCGGATATGTTTGCAGACCTTTCGGACTACGATTTCTCCATATATGATCCTTCTGTTACCGGATATGCGGAGCGCCACCACAAGTACGCAGTAAACGGCAAGACAGCAGGGGCATTCCTGGTAAACACCAATATGCTCAAGTCCAAGAACATTGCTGTGCCCGGGACCTATGAGGATATGCTGAAAGAGGACTACAAAGGACTTATATCTACGCCCAGTCCCAAGTCTTCCGGTACCGGATACAGTTACTATAACGGCATGATAACCATCCTCGGCGAGGAGGCTGGTATGAAGTATTTTGAAACACTCAATGCCAACATCAAGGAATACACTACCTCCGGTTCAGCTCCGGCAAAGGCCGCTGTGCGCGGCGACGTTGCCATCGCATACGGGCTGCTCTGGCAGTGCGTAAACTATGCCAATGAGAACGAAGGCATGGAAGTTATAGTACCCGACAAGGGCCTGGCTTTCGACCTTTTCACCATGGGAATGATATCCGGACACGAGTCAAAGGGCAGTGTAAAAGAGGTCTTTTCCTACCTCTATAACGAGTTGAACAAACCGCAGTGCGCCAAATTCAACCCCGACAGGATCTACAAGGATATGCCTGCGGCGGAGATAAAGAACTATCCCGCAAGCTACAGCGAAATAACCATGAAGGGCTTGTTTGACTTCCAGTACAAGCAGAACCTTCTGGACAAGTGGACATACTGATTTTTCAAGGAGAACAGAGATGGCTGAGCCCATTATCCAGGCTATAAACATCAGCAAGAAGTTCAAGTCCAAGACCGTTCTGGAGGACATATCTTTTGACGTAAACAGAGGGGAGTTCCTTTCGCTTCTGGGGCCTTCCGGCTGCGGCAAGACCACGATCCTGCGCATGCTCATCGGCATAGAAAAACCTACCAGCGGCAAGATCCTTAAGGACGGGACTGACATTACGTACGCCTCGCCTAAGGACAGGAACATAGGCATAGTCTTCCAGAACTATTCGCTTTTCCCAAACATGGACGTGTATCATAACATTTCCTATGCGCTGCAGTCGAAGCACATGGAAAAGGATGAGATAGACAGAAAAGTAAAGGAGATCATCGAGACCGTAGGACTGGAGGAACATATCTATAAAAAGCCCAAGCAGCTTTCCGGCGGTCAGCAGCAGCGCGTGGCGATAGCCCGCACTCTGGTCTTAAATCCGGATATTATACTGTTCGACGAACCTATGAGTGCTCTGGACGCAGAGATCAAACTGGTCTTAAGACAGCTCCTTAAAGACATTCAGAAAAAGCTTAAGATTACCATGATCTATGTCACTCACGATCAGGAGGAGGCTTTTGCACTGTCCGACCGTATTATGGTCCTCAACGATCTCAAAATAGCCCAGCTGGATACTCCGAACAACCTGTACCACCATCCTGCGGATGCGTTCGTAAAGCGCTTTGTCGTAGACCATCTTAACCTCAAGGTAAAGAGCATAGAGGACAGCATAGGAGAGAACATATGAAGGCTCAGATCATGCGCTTCGGCAGGATTGTCAGACACGAGTATCTGCGCCTGATCGCGGTCGTGTGCATACTTCTTTTTGCAATACTGCCCCTTATCACGCTGGCTTTTCATGTCAGTGGTACGGACTGGCAGTATATACTTAAAGACAACAGCTTCAGGGAAGCAATTAAAAACTCCCTTATCTACACTACAGCCGCGGCGCTGATAACCACCGCTCTGGCGCTCGTGGCTGCTTATTTATTGAACACCTCAGGCCTTCGCAGGAAGAGCCTGTTTGTGATCGTGCTGTCTTTGGGCATGCTGGTCCCGACTATCTCAGTTGGTCTGGGACTCCGTATCCTTTTCGGGACCAATGGTTTCCTGGACCTTATCTTCGGCTGGGAGATAGAAGTCCGCGGCTTTGCGGGGCTGATCATGGGTTCCGTGATGACATCGTTTCCGGCGACTTTCCTGATACTTTACGATGCGCTGCAATACGAGGATAAAGGTCCCTACGACGCGGCAAGCATCATGGGAATTAAAAGGTCCAGCACGTTTTTCAGGCTGACAGTTCCGTATCTTCGCATAGCATTGATCTCAGCATTTTTCGCATGTTTTACTCTGATATTCTCGGACTACGGAATGCCCATGGAGATCGCAGGCAAGGTAAAGACCCTGCCTATGTATCTGTATGATCAGTTCATGAGCAGCTTTCAGTACGGCAGGGGGAGTATAGCCGGTTTCGTGCTGCTGATACCCTCTGTCATATCGTTTGTGTTCGACCTTGTATTCAGAGATCAGAGCGTCAGTGAAAAGCAGAAGAAGCTGATAAGCATCGAGAAGAGCTTCGACCGGATATCCGCTGTTGTTATTGCGGTGCTCTGTATCGTGCTGTTCCTGCCGCAGCTGGCGTTTATAAGCCTGTCATTCACGAAGTCGTTCCCCAACGACCTTAGCTTCACGCTGGATCATATAGCGAACATATTCTCAAACACTCACGGGGTCGGCCTTACGCAGTACATACTGAACTCTTTGGAACTGGCTCTGCTTACAGCGCTTATTGGTACGGCGTTTGCCTATCTTCTGGGCTACCTTAGCGTACGCAAGACCGGCCGCATGGGTAAGGCTATAGACCTGCTGGCATTGTCCACCATTGCTATTCCCGGGCTGGTCCTGGGCATAGGATTCATCTTTCTGTTCAAAGGGACTAACGGAGTATTCTACGGCACGATACTGATACTGATAGTAGTCAACATTTTTCACTTCCTGGGCTCGCCGTACCTGTTAGCCAAGAACTGCCTCAACAAGATCAACAGCGAGTATGAGGTCATAGGTGAAACGTTGGGTATCAGCAAGGGCAGGATCATCAGGAACGTACTGATACCATCTTCTGTCTCTACGCTGGTGGAGATGTTCTCGTATTTCTTCCTCAACAGCATGATAACGATATCCGCTGTGGCGTTCCTGTGCACCTATGACAACCAGCCGCTGTCGATACTTATCACCACTTATGAGAAAAACAGCAACTATGAGATGCAGAGCGTTATATCGCTTATCATATTGTTCCTGAACGTTGTCGCAAGGATGGCGTTTACAGCCATAAAGACTGCGATAAACAGGAAGGACAGCAAAGTGGTCGAAGGCGGTATAGGGCTGAGCCGCTATGAGTTTAATTTCCTGACCTATCTGGAGAGAAACGGCAAGGGAGTATATAGCCAGAGGAAACTTGCTGACGATCTGACGATAACTCTTTCAAATGCGGAGAAACTGGTCAGGGATCTGGCTGAGCGCGATTATATCAACGAGCTGGCAGACGGAAGCATAGAGATCAGTGAAAAGGGCCTGAAGGCGCTGGAACCATATAAAGTGCGAAAGGCGATAATACTGGCTGCCGGATTTGGCCAGAGGCTGGCTCCTGTAACGCTCGATACCCCCAAGCCTCTTGTGAAAGTAAACGGTGTAAGAATACTTGATACGCTGCTGGATGCCCTGTGCGCTAAAGGTATCACAAATATCACTATAGTCAGAGGATATAAAAAGGAGCAGTTCGACCAGCTGCTTGAAAAGTATCCGACTCTGCACTTCATAGATAATCCGGAGTTCAATCTGGCAAACAACATAAGTTCAGCAATTCATGCCATCGATCTGATCGACCGATGCTATATCTGCGAGGCTGATCTGTACATCACGAACCCGAATCTTATCAACAAGTATGAGTATTGTTCCAACTATCTCGGCGCGAAGGTCACGGAGACAGATGACTGGTGCTTTAAAAAGCGCAATGGCTACGCTGCAGACTATCAGATGGGCGGAACAGACTGCTATCAGGCGTTTGGGATCTCATACTGGGATGGCGAGGACGCGGAACAGTTGAAAACAGACCTTCAGAAGGTATACGCCATGAGAGGCGGAAAAGAAAATCTTTGGGAGATGGTTCCGCTAAGGATCATGAAAAACAATTATCATTTGGAGATCCGTAAGTGCCACAAGTCTGACATCATAGAGATCGATAATTTTATAGAGCTAATTGCTGCAGATCCGAGTTATATGAAATACCCCGGATATGAGGCATACAGCGGGAAATAGGGTGTTTTGCCCTGAATGAAATGTTGCTGCTTATCATACTTATAACTGTAATAGTCGTTCCGCTGGTGCTAAGGGTCCTGAGCCGGCACATGGACGGACGCTGGTTCAGGCGGGCCGTTATCGCGATCCTGATCTGTTATGCTGCGCTGGTGCTGTACATGACGCTGGGCAGCAGGTCGTACTATGCCAATGTGCGCCTGGTGTTGGATCCGTTTTACGTCTACAGGCGGCTGATCAGAGCTTTGAAAGTAGCTTACAGCAGCGGCGGATGGCAGGCTGCGCTGAGTCGGCTTGTGCGCAACTCCTGGGTGGTTGATAACATCGTGCCGAACATCCTGCTGCTTTTGCCGCTGGGGTACCTGCTGCCGGCGATTGGAACGTGTCGGGTGGATGCGCATTCGGAAAGTATAGCCGCGAGGAATCGGGGCTCCTGGCTTATCTGCCGCTGGTACGGGGTGCTGCTTGTAGGTCTGCTGGCCAGTGCGCTGATCGAGACCCTGCAGCTTGTGCTGCACCTTGGCGTTTTCGACGTCGCGGACCTGATGCACAACACTGTGGGGACACTGATAGGGTACTGGCTGTACTGGATCATGATACGGAAGGGTTTACAGCAAATGCAATGAATACCAAAACCGCTGCATGCAGGGAGAAAAAAGAATCGAATTGTTTTGTTTAGTACACAGTTGCTTTGTTTTTTACTGAAACTGTAGTAATGAACACAAGAGCTGAATGCGGATATATGTCAAAAATGGCAATGAATGGATACATATTAGCACTGAGATTCGGTCTTGGCAGCATCGTATCGTTTTTTGACATCGCTATTTAGCCTAAAACATGGCAAAATCTCTAAAAACTGTAGTTTTCTCTTGTGTTCAATGCTACAGTTTGCCGTAAAATGATGTAAACTGTTTACTCGTGTACTGGATCCGTCTCTGGATCTGCGCATAATGGCACAAAAAAGCATCACTAAGGTACAGGTGATGCTTTATTTCTGCGGTTGATTGTGGGCTTTGCTGGTCGTCTGCGGGCTTTGCAGGTCTACAGCAGTTCTTTTCTCATCTCTTCCGGGCTCAGCGCGCAGGCGTAGGCGAGGGGGATGTCGAAGATGGTGCGGCAGCCGCTCTGGCCTTCCTTTGCGAGGCGGAACACGGCTCTGGCGTAGGCGGCCAGTATGCAGGAGGTGAACTCCGGGTTGGAGCCCAGGTTCAGCTTGAATTCCACCACCTGGTCAGTCTCGTCGTTCCAGCCGGTCCTGCCGGAGCGGATCACGGAACCGCCGTGCGGCAGGCCTTTGTGGTCGCGGTCGAGCTCTTCCTGGGTGATGAAACTGACGGTCGTATCGTAGTCGGCGAAGTAGTCCGGCATATTTATTATGGTCTGGCGGATCTTTTCCTTATCGGCGCCCTCGGCGGCGACTACGTAGCATTCGCGGGTGTGCTTCTGCCTTGTGGAAAGCTGCGGGTGCTGGCCGCTTCTTACGGCTTCGACGGCAGACTCCACGGGCACTGTGTACTGGCGAGCGTCCAGGACGCCATCGATGCGGCGTATGGCGTTGGAATGGCCCTGGCTCACGCCGCGTCCCCAGAAGGTGTAGTTTTCGCCATTGGGAAGGGCTACGGTTGCCAGCGCTCTTGTAAGCGAGAACAGGCCAGGATCCCAGCCTATGGAGATCGCCGCGACGGTGCCGCCGACTTTGGCTGCGGCGTCCACGTTGGCGAAGTGCTGCGGTATGTTGTGATGGTTGTCGAAGCTGTCCACGACATTGTACATTGCGGCGAACTTAGGCGTCTGCACGGGGAGCTCGGTGGCGCTGCCGCTGCACAGGATGAGGACGTCTATGTCCTGCTTTTCGTCCAGGACGCTTACGCTCTGCACTTTGGCGCCGGGGGTGAGCGGCTTTATGGCTGCCGGATCCCTGCGGGTGAAGATGCCCGCCAGTTCCATGTCGGGGTTCTGCCTGATGGCGCATTCTACGCCGCGGCCGAGGTTGCCGTAACCGACTATTCCTATTCTGATCTTTTCCATGATATTGTCCTTTCGTGATCCTGTTGATCTGATGTCTGAGGCCCCGCTGTGAGGCTGCCTAGCGAAGGCTTTCCGGGATGATGTCGTTTGCCGTGATGTCCTCGTAGGTCTGCGGTTTTACGGCCCATTCGGCCTTGCCGTCCTTTACGAAGACAATGCCGGGCACCCGGTTTCTGTTGTAGCTTGAGGCCATGCTGTAGCCGTAGGCTCCGGTGGATGGGGTAGCAAGGATGTCGCCGGATGCTAGCTCCGGAAGTTCTATGTCCTTGATGATGATGTCGCCGGATTCGCAGCACTTGCCGCATATGGTGACAGTCTTAAGGGCCTGGGAGGGTTGAAGCCTCGGGCTGCCCGCTTGTGCAGCCGCGCTGCCCACCACGAACGCCGAGTACTTTGCGCCGTACAGAGCCGGGCGAACGTTCTCGAACATACCGCCGTCGATGGCAACGTAGCTGCGCACGCCGGGGATGTCCTTGGTCTCGCCGACGGTGTAGAGGGTAAGGCCCGCTTCGCCGACTATGCTTCTTCCCGGTTCGATCACGAGCGCAGGAGCTTCTATGCCGCGCTGCGCCGCGTAGTCTTCTGCCTTTTTGATGAGCGGATCCAGGAAGTAGGAGTAGGGCATTGGCTGCTCTTCAGTGTACTGAATGCCGAAGCCTCCGCCCAGGTTGAACTCCAAAACGCGGAAGCCGAAAGCGTCGTAGACCTTGTCTGCCAGATCAAGCGCTATGTCGAAAGCGGCAAGGTGGGCGCTGTTGTCGAAGAGCTGCGAACCCACGTGGAAGTGGAATCCGAGGAAATCCGTCCAGGGGCTATCTATGGCCTTTTTTACATAAGGCAAGATTATGTCATCATCCAGCGGAATACCAAACTTCGAGTCTTTCTTGCCTGTTACTATAAAATCGTGCGAATCGGCCTTAACGCCCGGGGTTATGCGGAAAAGGACCTGCATTTTCCTGTTCTTTTTGGCGCAGATCTCCTCCAGGCGCGATAGCTCGGCAAGGCCGTCGATTATGATCCTGCCTATGCCGTAGTCAACGGCCATCTCCAGTTCCTCACTGGTTTTGTTATTGCCGTTGAACTCTATTCGCTCCGCCGGAAAGCCTGCCTTTATCGCTGTGTAAAGCTCGCCGCCGGACACCACGTCGACGCACATGCCTTCTTTTTCGCAGAGCTTGAGCATGGCGGTGCAGCAGAGTGCCTTGGCTGCGTACGCGACCCGGTTTTTGGGGCGGCCGTTAAGGAAGGCCTGCCGAAGTTCCTCAAAACGCTGCTTTATGGCGTTCTGCGAGTATACGTACAGCGGCGTTCCGAACTCCTTTGCGACCGCGGAAAGCCTGCAGCCGTCGAAGACCGCGTCGCCGTCCTTTATTTTTAAAAACTTTCTGTCTGTCATTTCGTGAGCTCCGTATATGGTAGCGCAAAACAAAAAATGGTATAATATTTTAGTATTATACCACTAAAAGCCTGTGCGCTCAAGTTCTTTTCACTTATAGCTCAGTTCTATTCTGAAGTTGGTTTTTTCCCGGCCTCCGCAGACCAGCCAACGGTCACCGTCGCGGCCGCAGGAAAGTTCAATCGTGTCGCCAAGGCGCACCTCACGGACGAATTCCATGCGAAGAGCCTTAAGTTCGCAGCCCTGCACCTCCTCGTGTATGCAGTCCTCGGCAAGGTCCAGGTGACGGGTGTTGTTCATGTGGCCGTTCAGGTCCATGAAACTGTAGGGCACCGTAAAGCTGCGGCAAGGTCTAAGTTCTGCCTTCCTGATGGACGAAGGCAGGGGAATCTCATCCCCGGTCGCCTGTCCGTCTATGCTGATGCCGTGTTTTTCAGGGAAGACTATGCTGCGCGTCCAGGCCGCAATGCCATGGTCTCCATGAACCGCTTCGTGCACCCCGGCCAGTCTATGACCATAGGCAGGGATCTGCGCCAGTTCATAGAACTCAACAGGGACGACATCAAGCTGGAGTCCTACGATAACGCCAAACGCCAGAAGCCGGCCGTAAAGGACGCGAGCCGGTAAAGACCTTCGCGGACCTTCGCGAGGCGCTCTCCGAGGAGCAGGTGAAGATCGAAAGCAGCCGCTGCCTCAAGTGCGGAGCCACCGTGGTGGATCTTAACCAGTGCATTGGCTGCGGTCTTTGCACAACGCGCTGCCAGTTCGACGCCATCCACCTGACGAGGGATCTGCCGGCTGCAAGTGAGATGCACGTGGCTGAGGACATGATGAAGGTCGTCGGCCCCTACGCTCTTAAGCGAGGCATAAAGATCATAAAGAAGAAGATCACCGGAAAGTCCGATTATCCGACCTGGCAGGAGTAAAAATGCTACACTACCCGGAGTATATCTCCGGGTTTTTTTGTGCTATAATTCACAAAACAGAATCACGAAAAAGGTGTTGACACATGAAGAACCGCAAAAATATACTGGCGCTGCTCCTGGCAGCAATGCTTATCATCACAGCCGCTGCCTGCGGGCAGACCCCGGCCAATGGCGCGAACGATTCAAACAGCTCAAACAGCGTTCCTGCCAACAACTCTGAGAACAGCGTTCCGGCCAACAACTCCGGAAGTGCAGATCCCGCGCCCGAAAAGAACGGCGACATCTACATACTGTTCACCAGCGACGTGCACTGCGCGGTGGACGAAGGCTTCGGCTACGCCGGTCTGATGCAGATACGCCAAAACCTTGAGGCTCAAGGCTACACCACGCTGCTGGTGGACGACGGCGATTCCATACAGGGTGAATCCCTGGGTACCTTAAGCCGCGGAGAGGCCATGCTGGACCTCATGAATGTCATGCACTACGACATAGCCATACCCGGGAACCACGAGTTCGACTACGGCATGGACCGCTTCCTGGAGCTTGCGAAGAAGGCGGAGTTCCCGTACATCAGCTGCAACTTCAACAAACAAGGAGAGCTCGTATTCAAGCCCTACGTCATAAAGGAGGCCGCGGGGAAGAAGATAGCATTCGTTGGGATCACGACGCCGAAGACTCTTACTACATCGACTCCGGCTTACTTCCAGGATGACAGCGGTAACTTCATCTATGGGTTCATGAACGACGAGACCGGAGAGACTCTGTACAAGGCTGTGCAGGACGCTGTGGACGCCGCCAGGGCTGAGGGTGCGGACTATGTCTACGTATTGGGGCACATGGGCATGATGGGTTCGGACAGCATCTACGGCTACGCGGATGTGATAGAGCACACCAGTGGAATAGACGTATTCCTGGACGGGCACAGCCACGACACGGAGCAGGTCGTCATGAAGGACCGCGACGGTAACAGCGTAGTGCGCTCCGCCTGCGGCACCAAGCTCAACTGCATAGGATACAGCCATATCTCAGCGGAAAAAGGAATCGCTGAGACCAACATCTGGAGCTGGCCCAACAGCGTTTCCCTGCCGGGGCTTACCGGTATGGAAAACGAGGCTTCGCGCGCCGTGGATAAGGCGATGGCGGAGCTCAATGAAAAGCTCAGCCAGGTAGTAGCGAAGGCCAATGTCATTCTTACGATAAACGACCCTGAACTTAAAGATAATTCCGGCAATCCCATACGCATGGTCAGGCGAGCCGAGACCAACCTGGGCGACCTGTGCGCTGACGCGTTCCGCATCTCCGCGGGCACCGATATAGGTATCTTCGGCGGAGGCGGAGTAAGGGCTAATATAAACAAGGGCGATATCACTTACGGAGATATAATAAAAGTGTTACCCTTCGGGAACAACCTCAGCGCTGTCGAAGCCAGCGGACAGCAGATACTGGATGCGCTTGAGTGGGGAGCGCAGAAGGTGCCCGGCGAGTTCGGCGGATTCCTTCAGGTATCAGGGCTCACTTATGAGATAGACAGTACCATACCCAGCGGATGCAAGGCGGATGAAAACAACTTCCAGACAGACATAGAAGGAGAGCGCCGCGTAAAGAACGTGAAGGTAGGCGGCGAACCGATAGACCCGGGCAAGCTATACACCGTGGCCAGTACGGATTATGTTCTGCTGCTCAACGGCGACGGCCTTACAGCCTTTGACGGAGCCAAGGTGCTTCTTGACAGCGTAAAACTGGATTCGCAGATGCTGATAGAATACATAACCGAAACCCTCGGCGGCGAGATCGGCGGCCAGTACGCGGACCTCACCGGCGAAGACAGGATCGTGGTAAAGTGAAAAACGTGAGATCCAGGACCGTCCCCGATCTCAATTGCCCTGGAGCTCCGCGAGGGTGGTCTCTGCCCAGCTGTAATTCGTGAGGTAGCTGCCCTTAAAGAGCTGGGCGTGTTCCTCTTTTCCTGAAAGGTACTGGAAGAGGTCGCACTGGACGCGCTCAGGCACTATGCGGCGCTTGCCGTTGATGAATTCCACAGCGTCGGAGATACCGTATTCCTCCAGCGTTTTCTTAAGGCGCATGGCGACCTTGCGGTACCTGGCGAGGGTGACGGGGTCTGCCGGAGCGTCCTCCCAGAGGAAGCTTATAGCCTCGTCGGAGCTGACGAAGCCCCCGCGCCTGTCGACCAACAGAGCAAACAGTTCCTTGCTCTTTTCGTTGCGGAACGCTATGGGTTTTCCGTCAACGAAGACGTCGAAGTAGCCGAAGGTGCGTATGCTTACCTGCGGCCCGTTTCCGGACCAGACCATGTGCGAAGCTGAGGGCATATCCTCGACGGCCTTGCGGCAGCAGAACAGGTATGACGACGGGCCGTTTTCTATAAACGCGCCTTTGTACCGCCAGGTGGTGCCGTCCGATGACAGCACGCTGTAGCGGATGTCGTCCGCGGCGCGCGCGTTTCCCTGCGCGAAGAAGCTGCGCAGCTTTTCTCTTTCTTCCGCGGGAACTTTTTTGAGGATCCAGCGGTCTGTGGCAACGGTCATATCCATTGGCACGTTGCGGACCCAGCGCAGCATGGGGGAGCGTTTGCTGTAGACGCACTTTACGGTATGCGCCGTATAATCGAATTCAAATATATCGTCGTAGACCGAAGACAGGACCTTGATGTAGCGCCTTGTCTCCTGGTCTTTTTGTATGCGTGCCCAGTCGGTGATGTCTATGCAGACGATCTGAAAGCCGCATCCGTCTTCGGCCTTGCTGATCCAGCCGAAGCAGTGCGCGCGGCTGTTGTCGAAGCGCAGCAGATCCATTTCGCCTGAGATGGGCGTGCCGTGGCGCTCCACGCGCCCCAGGTAGAGTGTGAACCTTCTTCGGTCCTCGGGCGGGATCAGCATGTAGACGTTCTGCATGGTGATGCCCAGGGCTGTGGCTCCGTTTTCCAGGATCTGCCCCTGTTCCGGCGTCTGGCTCTGCGGCGAAACAGCCGAATACCGCAGGAGCTCAAGCATGGTATCGCTTATGTACGTGATCTGCGGGACTTCGCCTGACGCGAATCTTATGATGCCGAACGGGACGGTCCGGCTGAGTGTCTGAAGGTCGTTGGGGTCTGGTGTGCTGAGCATCGCGCGCTCCTTTTTATCCATGATGCCCCATTATACCTTGAAAAGTCAAAAGCGTCAAACGGATGAAAAAAGGGACGGCCCCAGGGACCGTCCCTAATTCTGACATTACTTTCTGAGTTCGACCTTGCGGATCTTGCCGCTGATGGTCTTCGGGAGCTCGTCGACGAATTCTATCTGGCGTATCCATTTGTATTCAGCCAGCTTGTTGTTGCAAGAATCCTTGATCTCAAACTCCAAGGCCTTAGAGGGCCTGTAGCCTCCCGCGAGCACTATGAAGGCCTTTATGGCCTGGCCGCGAAGGGTGTCGGGCACGCCTACTACGCTGCATTCCACGACGGCTGGGTGCTCCATCAGGACGTTTTCGACCTCGTAGGGGCCAACGCGGAAACCGCCGGTCTTGATGATGTCGTCGAACCTTCCGTAGAACCAGAAGTAGCCGTCTTCGTCCATGTATGCGGAATCGCCGGTGTGGTATACGCCGCCGCGCCACACGTAATCGTACTGCGGGTCGTCGTAGAGGTAGCCGGAGAACACGCCTTCCTGGCGCGCGCCTTCCCTTGGCACTACCACTATCTCGCCGACCTCGCCCTGCGGTACGGGGCCGCCTTCCTTGCTGCGGAGCTGCACGTTGTAGAAGGGGGAGGGCTTTCCAAGCGCTCCTTCTTTGCTCTCCATGCCTTTGAAGTTCGCAAGGAGCAGCACTGTTTCGGTCTGGCCGTAGCCCTCGTTGAGCTTAAGGCCTGTCACTTCGTAGAACTTTTTGAACACTTCAGGCGCCAGCATCTCTCCGGCAGTTGCCGCATGCTTAAGGCCCGGCATGGCCGGAAGGCCTTTTCGCACTATGTAGCGGTACACGGTCGGCGGAGCGCAGAACGAGTCCACGCCGTACTTGTTGATGACGTTGCACATCTGGCGAGGATCGAAATTGTCGAAATCGTAGACCATTACAGCCGCGCCGCAGAGCCACTGCCCGTAGATCTTTCCCCAGGACGCCTTGCCCCAGCCGGTCTCGGACACGGTCAGGTGCAGACCGCCTTCGGACACCTGCTGCCAGTACCTGGCGGTTATGATGTGCGCCAGCGGGTAGGTGAAGTCGTGGAAGACTCCCTTGGGGTAGCCGGTGGTGCCGGACGTGAAGTACATCAGCATGTTGTCGGTCGCCTTTGTGGGCACGCGCTCAAGCTTATCGTCCGCAGCTTCAGCCTCAGCGGAAAGGTTGCGGAAGTCCATGATGTCCTGCTTTATGCACCAGAGTATGCAGCTGGAGCCCGCCTGCTGCACGGCGCTCCTGATCTTGTTTGGAACATCGTTGTTGGGAGTGCAGACTATGGCGTCCAGCCTTGCCATCTGTATGCGGTAGACGTAGTCGCTTACAAGAAGCATGTGAGTGGCCGGAATGGCTGTTATCCCAAGCTTGTGCAGCGCAAGTATCGTGAACCAGTATTCGTAGTGGCGCTTTAAGACCAGCATGACCTTCATGCCTTTGCGAAGGCCCGCGCTTTTGAATACGTTGGCTATCTTGTCGCTCTGTTTTTTCAGTTCGCCGAAGGTGAAGACGTGCTCTTCGCCCTCGGTGTTGCACCAGACCAGAGCGGTCTTGTCCGGGGTCTCTTCGGCTATGGCGTCCACGACATCGTAGGCGAAGTTGAAGTTTTCGGGGTAGTGGAGGGAAAAATCCACCAGCCCGCCGTTTTCGTCCAGGACTTCTGTGCAGAAATTCTTGTATATACTCATATGGTTATTTTCCTGTGATCGCAAAGGAGAACTCCGCGGAGACGCACATGCGTCCGTCTACACTTACTGTCCCTTCAGCGAAATAGAACGGATGCTTTGCCCTCTTGATGCTGCAGCGGGTCTCTACGGTATCTCCCGGCTTTACGGGGCTGCGGAACTTTACGTTGTTGAGTCCGGTGTAGACCGGAAGCTGGCCTTCGGTGATCTTGTCGCGCAGCAGTATGCACGCGGACTGGGCCAGTATCTCGCAGAGTATGACGCCGGGAACTATCGGATTTCCGGGAAAGTGCCCTTTAAGGAAGAACTCTTCGCCGGTCACGTGGTAGTGGCCTGTTGCAACGCCGTCCTCTTCGGTAACGTCGTCCACCAGCAGCATGTTGTCGCGGTGGGGGAGGATCTTCATGATCTCTTCTTTATTCAGAGTCATTTTGCCCTCCTGAACGCAAGGCAGGCGTTGTGTCCGCCAAAGCCCAGCGAGTTGGAAAGGCAGAGGTCGATGTCGGCCTTTACCGCTTTTCCCGGTACGTAGTTGAGGTCGCACTCGGGGTCCGGCTCGCAGAGATTGATTGTTGGCGGAACTATGCCGGTCTCGAGCACTTTAAGGCATACTATGGCCTCGATGGCGCCCGCAGCGCCGAGCATGTGGCCTGTCATGGACTTGGTGGAGCTGATGAGGGTGTTCACCGCTTTTTCCTCGCCCAGGACCTTCTTGATAGCCTTGGTCTCACAGGCGTCGTTCATATGGGTGCCTGTTCCGTGAGCGTTGATATATACGTTTTCAGTCCCGGTGTAGCCGGCCTCGGAAAGGGCGTCCTGCATTGCCCTTGCTGCGCCGTTAGCGTCCGGGTCCGGAGAGGTGATGTGGTACGCGTCGCAGGTTACTCCGTAGCCGCAGATCTCGCCGTAGATGTGGGCGCCGCGCTCTTTGGCGTGCTCGTATTCTTCGAGGATCAGAGCTGCAGCGCCTTCGCCTATGACGAAGCCAGCGCGCCTCTTGTCGAAGGGCAGGGAAGCCATGTCAGGGTCTTCCGCGGTGGAAAGAGCCTGCATGTTTATAAAGCCCGCAACGCCTACCGGAACTATGGAAGCCTCGGCTCCGCCCGCGACTGCGGCGTCGGTGTAGCCGTGGCGTATAGCCCTTACTGCTTCGCCTATGGCGTTGGAGCCGGAAGCGCAGGCCGTAACGGAAGGCATGGCAGCGCCCTTGCAGCCGAAGCGTATGGCTATGGCGCCTGCTGCCATGTTGGGGATCATCATGGGCACGAACAGGGAGGATACCCTGCGGGGACCCTTGGTGTTGAGTTTTTCGACCTCGGCAGAGGTGGTGCCAAGACCGCCTATACCAGAGCCGAAGTACACGGAGATGCGCTCTTCGGGGAGCGTTCCGGTGATCTTGCTGTCGTCGAATGCCTGCTGGGCTGCGCCTATGGCGTACTGGGTGTAAAGGTCGTTGCGCAGAGTCTCGACGTGCTCGAGGTAATCCTCTGCGTTAAAGCCTTTTACCTGCGCTCCGAGTTTTGCCTTGTAGTTTGCGGTATCGAAATAGGTGATGGGTCCGATACCGTTGTATCCGTTCGCGAGGTTGTCCCACGCGGTCTTAACGTCGCTTCCAACAGGGCTTACGACGCCCAGGCCTGTTACGACTACTCTTCTGTTTTCTGACATTTGAATACCTCTTTGTGTTACATTGCTATGCCGCCGTCCACGCGCAGGACGTCGCCTGTCACGTAGCCTGCTGTGGCAAGATATACCGCGGCCTGGGCCACGTCTTCAGGAGTTCCCATCTTTCCGAGGGGGATCATGGAAAGAAGAGGGCTGTCTTCCTGGTCAGCGGTCATGGCTGTGCGTATGAATCCCGGGGCTATGGCGTTGCAGCGTATGCCTTTGGAACCGAGCTCTTTTGCTACGGTCTTGGTAAGGCCAATGAGCCCTGCCTTGGACGCCGAGTAGTTTGCCTGTCCGGGGTTTCCCATCATTCCGGAAACGGAGGTGATGTTGATGATGCAGCCTTCGCGGTTTCTAAGGAACAGGCCGGTGCAGTGGCGTATCATGTTGAAAGCGCCTTTGAGGTTGGTGTCCAGTACCGCGTCCCACTGGTCTTCCTTCATGGTTGCTACAAGGCCGTCCTTGGTGATGCCTGCGTTGTTTACAAGGATGTGGGCGGTCCCGAAGTCCTTCTTGACTGCAGCAACTGCTGCCTTGGAGTCTTCGAAGGAGGCTACATCGCAGCGGTAGGCTTTTGCTCTTACGCCGTATTCTGCGGCGAGTCTTCCGGTGAGCTCATCTGCCGTTTCTACGGAGCGGCACAGTATGGCTATGTCCGCGCCCTGCGCAGCGAAAGCTTCGGCGATAGCCGCGCCTATCCCGCGCGCACCGCCGGTGATTATTGCAACTTTTTCTTTATGCATTGTTTATCTCCGAAAGGAGCGCATCCAGTTCGGATACGCTGAAGATCCTGACCTCCTGGTCGATCTTCTTTATCATATTGATGAGAGTCTTTCCCGGGCCGATCTCTACGAATGTGTCGATGCCGGACGCTATCATGTTGCGCACGATCTTCTCCCACAGCACAGGGCTTTCGATCTGCTTTGAGAGCAGCTCGGCCGCATCGCCGTAGGGCTGCGCTGTTACATCCGAATACAGCGCGATCTTAGGCTCGTGGATGTCAGCTTGCGCAAGGGCTTTTTTGAAAGCTTCGGCGGCGTCCTTCATGAAGGGGGAGTGGAAGGCGCCCTTTACCCTAATCGGCTTGGCTCTTCCGCCGCTGGCCTTGACATCAGAGAGGAAAGCCGGCATCTTGGAGGCAAGGCCGGAAACGCTTATCTGGCCCGGGCAGTTGAAATTGACCGGGTATATACCTTCGTGCCTTGCGCAGACCTCACGGACCTGGTCCTCGGTGAGCCTGAGCACTGCTGCCATGGCGGTGTCGTGCTTTTCAGCGGCCTCCTGCATCAGTTCGCCGCGCTTTGTGACAAGCCTGAATCCGTCTCCTAAGGAGAATACTCCGGCGTAGGTAGCTGCGGCTACTTCGCCGAGAGAAAATCCCGCTACGGCCTCCGGATAAATATCCAGGGAAGCCAGCACTTCCGCTGCTGCAAGCTCCTGCGCGAACATGCAGGGCTGGGTGTTGGCCGTTTCCTTTAGTTCGTCATCGGTTCCTTCGAAGCACTGCTTCATCGTGCCGGGGCGCAGCTCTTCGCAAAATTCAAATACTCTGCGCGCAGAAGCATACTGCTCGCAGAGATCCTTGCCCATGCCGGGGAACTGGTCGCCCTGGCCGGAAAATACAAATCCTATTCTACCCATTTCGAGGCTCCTTTAAGGATGGGCTCCGCTTCCTCCATGATCTCCTTTATGATCTCGGCAGCGGGCTGTTCCTTCTTTACCATGGAAGCGATCTGACCGGAAAGGAAGCATCCTTTCTCGTCGTCGCCGTCCTGAACTGCTGCGCGAAGGGTGCCAACGCCTAAAGCCTCGAGCTCCTCGTCGGGCATTCCGCCGTATTCAGCTTCCCAGTACCTTCTGGAAAAGCTCGTGCGAAGGCTCCTTACCGGGTGGCCGAGCCTTTTTCCTGTTACCATGGTGGCAAGGTCGTTGGCCTTGAGGATCTTCGCCTTGTAGTTGGGGTGTATATTGCACTCGTATGCGGAGAGGAAGCGGGTGCCCATCTGGACTCCGCAGGCTCCCAGCATGAACGCCGCGGCAACTCCGCGTCCGTCGGCTATACCGCCGGCAGCTATTACCGGAAGGTTTGTAGCGTCGCACACCTGGGGCACGAGCACCATGGTGGTAAGCTCTCCTACGTGTCCGCCGCTTTCGCCGCCTTCTGCTATGAGAGCAGAAGCCCCAAGCCTTGTCATGAGCTTGGCCATGGCAACGGAGGGGACTACGGGGATGACCTTGATGCCGGCTTCGATCCAGGTCCTGATGTACTTGGACGGGTTGCCGGCGCCGGTGGTTACCACTTCGACTTTTTCTTCTGTTACTACTGCCGCGACTTCGTCGATGAAGGGCGAAAGCAGCATGATGTTTACG
>JAEEGL011954017.1_pt1 | contig 48721 bp, 48 predicted proteins | sample 9134231 | NCBI WGS metagenome assembly JAEEGL01 (sample SAMN16246548, study PRJNA631951) | gut metagenome | biome: gut microbiome; feature: rumen; material: fiber-attached | host: Bos | place: Iran: Karaj | collected 2018-10 | reverse complement strand
TATATTACAATCTAATCCCTTTAATTTATTTAATATACTTTTATATAAATTATTAACAAAGAATCCTCTATTACCCTTCTTAGTTGTTAATTCTCCATACTTAATTAATATTACTCTTTCCATAACAAACTCCTAAAAATAGGTATTAAAAATACCTATTTAATCTCTATAATATATAACTTTTTATCTTTATGTACAAGTCTTAAAACAACATTACTAGGATATTTTAAATCTTTTTCATATTTAACTTCTAAAGTAATTAAATAAGAATTATCATCATTAACTATCCCTTCATATGCTTCATTTACTGATTCATTAACTTTAACATCTTTAACTGAAGGTAATTTTTTAGAAGAACCAACAAACTTATATATAGTTTTTCTAGCATTATTAGAAAACTCATCTTTAATATCTGGATAGATAAAATCTATTCCACCGATATCTACATTACTTTTCTTAGATTTTAAATCATAAAAATCTAAAACAAATAATTTACTAATTAAATTAGCATACTTTTCTTCATCATAGTTTTCTTCTAATACCTCTTTAAGATCCATAAAAGTATCTTTATATTCTTCACTACAATTACTTTTTAAAGCATAATCATATTCTTGAATACGTGTAATTATTTTTACTTTTTCTTTATTAGAAGAATAATAAAACCATCCACCAATTATAATTATTATTAGTATTATAATTAATATTACTTTTTTCACTTAACTTCTCCAATAATCTTATTTTCATCTACTTTACTACTTTTAATTCTAGAATTTCTAATTAAATCATAAATTAAGATATCATTAGATACATCTAAAAGATTATCAGCATAATCAGAATTATTGGTAATATAACCTTCTTCAATAACAGCATTAGTTAACATATATGATTCATTCTTTTGAGCATTATAATACATTTCTTTAGTTAACCAATTTCCAGTAGGAAATACAATTATATTATTATCTTTAATATCAAAGATATCGTGACCTAAAGCATATTGATTATAGAATCCAAACATATTACCTAAAGTAGGTAAACAATCGATCATAGCCATTGGATAACTATATCTTTCTGGAGAATTTTCTCTATCTTTTGAATAAATAACTAATGGAGTTCTTCTATTAATTTCGTATTCATATTCACCAAATTCTCTATAATTAGGATCTTCTTTATTTAATACGTCATCAGTTTCTTTATTATAATTATACATTTTTATATAATCTGCCTTTGGAAGTCTTGCATCATGATCACCATAAATTAATAATATAGTATTATCAAATAAATTGTTTTGTTCCATTAAATCAAGGAATACTCCTAAAGCATAATCAGCATAATGAACAGATTTTAAATAATTACCTAATTTAGTTCCTTCTAGATATGGATATTCTTTTTCCTCTACCATACCTGTTACTTGATTAGTTTCTTTTTCTTTTAAGGATACAGGGAAATCACCATATTTATCTATATCAGAAAAAGGCGTATGGTTTGTTAAAGTAATAATTGTTCCATAGTAATGTTCATGTTCACTATCAATCTTTTTAAGTTTTTCTACAGATTGAGTAAAGAATGAAACATCAGATATTCCTAAACCAATTACATCATCAATATTATATGTATCTTTAGCATATAGATCATCATAACCTAAATTCTTATGCATAATTCTTCTATTCCAAAAGTCACCATTATTTCCATGCATTGCAAAATTATAATAACCTTTTTCTTTTAATAAACTAGGGGTACTAACATATTCTTTATCAAAATAATTACCAAAAGCAGTACCGTAGTTAGCAGGCATCAAAGAAGTATTAAATGTAAATTCTGTATCACTACTAGTACCTACACTAACCTGTGTATAAAAGTTATCAAAATACATTGATTTATTAATTAATTTATTTAAGTTAGGTGTTACTTCTTCACCATTTATTTTTAAATCAACAACAAAATTTTGTACACTTTCCCAGTGGATAACTAATAAATTTTTTCCTTCAAATATATTAGTATGACTATTACTTGATGATCTAGTTTTAGCATCATAATATTCATTAAACTCTTTTAAAGCATTATCATAACCAAATAAAGAAGCTAGTTTGGGTTCCATACTTTTAATAGCATCATTAACATGATAAACATATGCACCATACTTCATTACTATATATTCTCTATTCCACTGTTTAACTAGACGACTAACATCCGTACCACTTAAAGATGAACAGAAGATAGCAGCTACTACACCAGATATAGCAAAAAACTGTATAAACTTCTTATAAGATTTATTAAAGAAATCATTTTCTAATAAATAATTATTTTTCTTATAATGTCTATGAATATATATAAATATTATTGGGAATAATAAATAGATTAAATCTTTAGGACTAAATACATTCTCAACAACTGCATCTCCTACACTAGTAATAAACTTTAATGTAGATAAAGATGAAATTGAAGAAAACGAAGTATAATAAGTATAATAAATAGAATTAATCATACAAATGACAGAAAAGAATATAATCCAAAATAATAGATATCCAAACTTTCTTTTCTTCATTAAAAAAGAAAATGATCCAACAAAACAAGCAAAAGCAAAATCTGCTAAAACAGGATCTATTTTAAAGGCACTATTATTTTCATTAGCAGTTAAAAATCTTAATAAAAAGTCATCTAATACTGCAAATAATAAAAATACAAAAAATAATTTATTATTAAGAACAAATTGTTTAAAACTTATTAATAAATATTTAATATAATCCATAGGATCTTTTTTAATATTATCAATAGTTGTTTTTATATCTTTAATACTATATTTATTATTAATTTCTACTTTTTCTACTTTTTCTTCTTTAGTAGTTTTTTTAGAATTTTTATTCTTTTTCTTAGTATTATTTTTAATGGTTTTATCTATTTTTTTCTTCTTAGTTTTATCATCCATATTCAATACCTCTATGACATTATAACACAAAATAATCATAGACTAAATAAAAAAAGGTTACAATGTAACCTTTAATTATTTATAATCATCTTTATCTTTTCTCATCTCTAGAACAGCTTCATTAATAGCATCATCTACTGATTTAATTTCATCTAGAATCATACTATATCCTATCGCAGCTCCAAAGCCATATGGTAATTTCTTAAACTCTTTAACTAATTTTTTAGTATAAGTAGATATTTGATTTTCACTATATCCTACTAAGTATAATAAGAACTCATTACCATCACTTCTTACTATTTCACTATTTTCTAATTGAGTATTAACAAGGATACTTGCTGCATCACAAATTAATTTATCTCCTTGTTCATGACCATAATTATCATTAACATATTTAACATTATTTAAATCAACTATTACAATTGATTGAGGATATTTTCTATTATTATTCCAAATATCCATACTGTAATTTAAATAGTTACGATTCTTTAATGAAGTAAGCATATCAGTATATTTTCTTCTATCTTCTTTCTTAACTTCACTAACTTTCTTTCTTCTCTTAATAAATGCATATGTAATAAATACTACAAATATAGGTACAAGAATAATAGCTAAGATGATTAAATATAATTCACCAAAGTCACTCTTCTCTAATACTGTTCTATCTAAAGACTTTAATCCAACAGTTCTATATTTGTAATAAGAATTAGTACTAATTAGATAATTAAATATTTTATTAAATACTGCATTATTATCATTTTTTAATAACATAAAGTTATATTCATTAGTAGTAAAATCTTCATATAACAAATCATATTTTTTAAATAAACTATTCTTATAATACTCATAGACTTCTTTATCAACTACTATTAAATTAGATCCAGTCTTTCTTAACATTTCTTTTATGTTATCAAATGGTACTAAAGAAGCTTTACTATTATCTTTAAAATAATTATATATAGAATTATTTGTTAATATAGATACTTTTTGTCCTTTCATAGATTCAAAGGAATCTACAATATATCCATCTTCATTCTTACCAATAACTGCATATTTTTCTGCAAATACAGAAATAGTTTCAGTATAATTTTCATCTTCATAATCATAATAGTTAAAATAAATATCTACTTTTTTATTCTTAATAGCATCTTTTAAGCTATCTCTATCTTTATATTTAACAAATGTAATAAAATCACTATTTGTTAATCTTTCCATTCTATTAAGATATTCTGCTGTAATTCCTGATAAACCATTTCTATCTTCAACTTCATATGGATAATTTTCTACATATCCAAATGTATACTTCTTAGCTAAAAATTCAGTTCTATCTTTATCATTTACTTTATATGCTGAAACATATTGATTTAATAATTCTTTATTATATTCAGTAACATATTTAGATTCTTTCCATCTAGTAAAGAATTTTTTAGCAATACTATTTAATGTTTCATTATCATTACTTAAAGATAATACTATCTTTTTTGTCATTTCAGGAAATACAAATAAAATATTATATTTATCATTAGCAAGTGTCTTATTTAAATACATATTAATAGGAATAATAATAGTATCAACAGTACCTGCTTCATATTCTTCAAACATAGCATCCGAAGTATCATAAGACTTAAATTTTAAATTAGAATACTTCTTTAGGTAATAAGTAATATCAATAGAATCTATAGTTAGAACTCCTATTGTTTTATCACCTACTTCAGTAATTAAATCATATCTAGTTTTATCTTTTCCAAATAAAGCATATGAATCTTCTTGAAGTAACAAATCATTAGGTTGAAGTGTATCCCCAGAATTTAATAACTTAAATCTTAAACCAGTGCTTTTTGTTTCACTCTCTTTTAAATAGGGAACTATATTGAAACTAAGTCCTGTTTCTTCAGTAAAGTCTTCAGTAAATTTTCTAAATATACCACTCTCTCCAAATACTGGATAGTCATTAGGTATATCTACATCTATAACTTTATTACTATTATTTTTTATCCAATCATTTTCTTTAACATCAAATGAATTTTCAAAATCATTATTGAAATAAAGATATAAACCGACAAATACAGCTACTAATATAACTATTAAAACCCCAAATATTCTAGTTTTCTTCTTCATAATTATCTATCCTTTGTCCAAACAAATCCTTCTGTTGCTCTTCTCTTGTAACCTATTATTGGGAAACTTTCTACATCAGAACTATTAATAGTAGTATCTTTTAGTACTGCTCCATCAGCTGCAGTTTTCTTAACTACTTTTATACTACAAGAACTTTCTCCTAGTTTATCTTGAGTAAATCCATAGATTACAAATTCTCCATCATCATTTATAGTAAATTCTGATTTCTTATTATAATCTTTTGTTTCACTATTAGTAATTCCATATGCAATAACATATTTATCATTATTTATATCATTCTTAAATTTAACTACTACATTGTTAGTAAAGTTTCCATCTTCATCAGTCTTACCACTAGCAGTTAAAGTACAATGATATTTTTTATAAATAAATACTTGTAAGTCGTAAAAATTATTTTGTTCAGGAGTTAATCCTTCACTAACAAAATTAGCATAACCCTTAATATCATTTCCATATGGAGCAGTATCTCCAACTAAAATAACAACATTGAAAGTTCTACCACTTAAATTAGTATTAACATTTAAGACATTAGTCTGTTCAGATATTTTAGCCTTAATATTGTTTTCTTGTTCTTCAGTAATTTTTACTGCATCTATACCATCTAAACGATCACCATAACTTGGAAGATTACTTCCTATATTAAAATAGTTATATACAACATAACCACCTACTATGGTAATAGTATATACAAATATAATAAATACCGTTAATTTATGATTTTTTATATATTTCATATCAACACCATCCAATAAAGAAATTATACATCATTAACGTGTAATAATCAATTTATTTAAACCCTTTCTTGCTTACTAATAACTTATACATTTCTTCTTCATCAGCAAACAAAGTATTATCTATTAAATATAATCCTCTTACATTTAATATTGATTTAAGAAGTAAGAAATCACTAGCTTTAAACTTAATTCCTTTTCTTCTTAAATATCCACAGGTAAATATCTTATCAGCTATACACTTTTTAGTACATTTACCCTCTATAAAGAATGGACATACTCTACCTTTAGTATAACAACATCCATTTTGAAGAGTACTTTCATCATATCTACCAATTAATTCTCTTTTTCTATCACAATAATTGTGAACAAAATTACAAAAATTATACTTAGTAAAATAACTATCTAATTCATCACATATTATATTATAAGCAAAAGAATACTTATCTTTTAAATTTTCTATTTTATATTGAATAATTAAATTATATAAAACATTTAAATAATAATTATCACTCTTCTTATAAGATAAAACATATAACTTAGAAGTATCTACATCATCTAATTCTCTTTTTATTTTATTAAAAGTATCTAATACTTTTTTATTTCCTATTTTAGAATAGATATTTTTATTTTCTTCTACATCTTCAATATTTTTTAATAAATCAAAAGATTCAATATTAATATATCCATCCACTTTCTTAGTAGTAGGAATAATATTACTATTTAATTTGCTATCTAACAAAATTCTCTTATAAATATTCATTATTTTGTTAATGCTTTAATTAGTTTTTCAGTAACTAATGTAGGATTAGCATTTCCTTTAGTTTCTTTCATTATTTGACCCATTAAAAATTTAATAGCTCTTTCATTACCACTCTTATAATCACTAACACTCTTAGGATTATCTTCTAATAACTTAGTTATCATATCATCTAGTTCAGATTCATCCATTTCATTAATATTGTTTTCTTCTAATATTTCATCTATAGATTTATTTTTTTCCATAATATCATCTAATATAGTTTTAAATATTTTACTATTAATCTTATTACTATTTAGATAATCTACTACTGTAATAAATTTATCATCAGTTAATTCTGTCTTATCAATAGTAGTTTCTAATTTATTTAGATAAGCTTTAATATCACCAAGTAGTAAATTACTAGCAATAACAAAGTTAATATCAGTATCTAAGAATTTATTTAAATAATCAGATATATATCTATTTTGGATTATTTTTTCTACATTAATTGGATTAATACCTTTATCTAAATAGATTTTTCTTCTAGCATCAGCTGTTAAAGGAAGTCCTTCTCTAACTTCTTCAATATATTCATCAGTTAATTCAACAAAAGGAATATCTGGTTCAGGAAAATAACGATAGTCATTACCTGTTTCTTTTACTCTCATTAAAACAGTACTAAGCGTTTTGTCATCAAATCTTCTAGTTTGTTCTTTGAAAGTTTCTCCTTTTTCATATAACTTCTTTTGTCTATCTACTTCATATCTGATCGCAGCTCCTACACCAGCTATTGATCCAATATTTTTAACTTCTACTTTAGTTCCTAAAGTATCAGTTTTAGATATAGAAACATTACAATCACATCTCATAGAACCTTCTTCAATTTTTACATCTGATGCATCAGCATATAAAAGAAGTTCTCTTAATTTAGTTAAATAAGCCATTGCTTCTTTATCACTGTTCATATCAGCATAAGTAACTATTTCTACTAAAGGTACTCCTGCTCTATTAAAATCAAGAAGTGATCTATCTTTATCATGGATACTCTTAGAAGTATCTTCTTCTATATGAATATCATGAATTCTTATTTTTTTAGGTCCATTATCAGTATCTATTTCAACATAACCATCTACTCCAATTGGAGTCCTATCTTGAGTAATTTGATAATTTTTAGGATTATCTGGATAGAAATAATTCTTTCTATCAAAATGCATTCTTTTATTAATTTTACAATTAAGTACTAAAGCACTTCTAAGAGCTAGAAATAATACTTCTTTATTAAAAGTAGGAAGTGTTCCTGGATAACCCAAATCTACTACATTAGTACATGTATTAGCCATCTTACCATAATTATTAAGACTATCTGAGAATATCTTTGTTTTAGTTTTTAACTCAGCATGTACTTCAATACCTACAGTTGTTTTGTATTCCATTATTTCACCTTCCTTGGATCTAATTCTAAATCTAACTTTTTCTCAATATAACTAGCTAACTTATAGATAGTTACTTCATCAAAATCATTACCAATTATATGAGCCCCAATAGGCATATGATCTTTACTAAATCCTATTGGTATATTAAGTCCTGGAAGACCAGCCATATTAACAGGAATAACAAGTACATCATCTAAAAATGACTTAGATGGATCTGTAAATTCTTCACTGATATTGTAAGCTGTAGTAGTAGTCGTAGGTCCAATAATTAAATCATATTTTTTAAATGCTTCTCTAAAACTTTTTCTAATATCATCTCTTACTTGAAGAGCTTTATTGTAATAGATCTTAGCATTTTCTCCAGAAAGAATATAACTACCTACCATTATTCTTCTTTTAACTTCTTCACCAAATGCTTCTCCCCTAGTCTTAGTATATAGTTCATCTAAATTTTTAGATTCAGCAGTTCTATAACCATATCTAATACCATCGAATCTAGCTAGATTACTACTAGCTTCTCCCATAGCAATAATTTGGTATAAAGTAACTGCATTATCCAAATAATTGATATCTATATAATCAACTGAGCATCCAGCATCTTTTAATAATTTAACTAATTCATTAAATTTATCTAATACTTCTTTTTCCACAATATCTGTGACAAAGTAATTAGGAATTGCTATTTTCATTCCTTTAACTGATTTACCAATAAGTGAAGTGAAATCAGGTACTTCTTCATTACTACTAGTCAAATCTTTATCATCTTTACCACATATAACACTTAAAAATTCAGCATTTTCTTTAACATTACGAGAGAATACTCCTATTTGATCTAAACTAGATGCAAAAGCAACTAATCCATATCTTGATACTCTTCCATAAGTTGGTTTCATCCCTACAAGACCGTTATAGCTAGCCGGTTGTCTAACTGATCCACCAGTATCTGATCCTAAAGCAAGTGGTACCATTCTACTAGCTACACTAACAGCACTACCACCAGATGATCCTCCCGAAATCTTATCTACGTTCCAAGGATTATGAGGAGCTCCAAAATAACTAGTTTTACTAGTACTACCCATAGCAAATTCATCCATATTAGTTTTACCTATAATAATCATATGATGTTCCTTTAATTTTTCTACAACAGTAGCATCATATATAGGTACAAAATTTTCTAATATTTTAGAAGCACAAGTAGTTCTTAAATCTTTAGTAATAATATTATCTTTAACAGCAATTGGAATACCAAAGAACAAATTATCTGGTTCCATACTATCTAATTCTTTAGCTTCATCAAGAGCTTTTTCATTTAAAGTAATAAAGGCATTTAAGTCTTTATCTTTTTCTATTCTTTCAAAAGCTTCTTCAACTAATTCACTAGGTTTAACTTTTTTATCTACAATTAATTTATGAATATCATCTATACTTTTATCTAAATACTTACTCATTTAGCATCACCGGTACTTCCACAAAATTACCATCTTTAGTTGGTACATTTTTCATAACTTCTTTATAATCTAACATTTCTCCAGGTTCATCTTCTCTTAAAGGACAAAGACTAGTTACTGGACTAAACATAAATTCTTCATCATAATTCTCTATATTTTTAATTTTATCTACATCATTCATTAATTTTTTAAGTTCTACTCTATATTTTTCTATTTCATTATCATCAAGACTAATTCTAGCTAGATATGCAACATGTAAAACTTCTTCTTTTGATAACTTATCCATAGTACCTCCAAATTCTTTTATAATATACCATAATAATCATTTTTTTTAAAGATTTTAAATAATAGTAGATATAAAATAAATTTAATAGTAAAATATATTATAAGATAGAAAGGAGAAAAAATGAAAAGAATTAGTAAAATATTATCAATATTGTTAATGGCTACATTATTTTTAACTGGATGTGCTATGAAATCAAATTATAATATTGAAATTAGTAGTGATAAAAATGTTACAATCAGTTATATTCTTGCCTATGATGATGAGCTAATAGATGCATTAATTGAATCAAATAGTCAAGATGACGAAGAGGAAGAGCCAAAAGAAGTAGTTATAAATCCTGATGAGGAAGATGAGGAAGAAGTAACTGACGAAGAAACTGAAGAATCAACAGATGAAGGAGAAACGCCAGAACCAGCAAAACACACTGAATCTGAAAGATGGGAATATTTAGAAAATAGTGTAAAAGAAGGCAACAAAAAGAACAAAGACGTTAAAATAGAAAAATATAATGAAGTAGGATTCAAAGGTTATACTTATACTTTAGAAACAGTTAAAATTGATGAGGTAACAAAAGATACTAAAGAAAGATTTAATTTAGCTGGTGAATTTGATCAATTAAAGGGAAATGCAATGTTTACTAAGAAAGGTAATAATTACGTTTCTAATATAACTTTAAATAATACAGATTCAACTGAAGAACAATATCAAACTCAATTAGGTGAAAACTTTGAAGCTAAATTAATAGTTACATTACCAAATAAAGTAATAAGTACAAATGCTACAGAAGTATCTAAAGATGGAAAGACATTAACTTGGGATTTAACTAAAAATGTTAAAAATATAGATTTTGAATTCTCATTTGGAGGATTCCCAATATTACTAGTAGGAATAGCTGCATTAGTATTAGTAGTAATTGTTGTTGTAGTTCTACTAATAGTAACTAAAAAGAAACCTAAAGATAAAAACGAAAATCCAGTTCCTACTGCACCAGTAGAAAATACTCCACAAGTTACAGAAACACCAAGCGAACCAGTTACTGAAGTTGTTCCAACAGAGCCTGTTACAGAAGTAAATACAGAAGTTGCTCAACCAGCTGGAAATATTGATATTCCACCAGTTGAACCACTTCCACCAGTTCCACCTGTAGAAAATACAACGTTTGACATAAATCAAACACCAGAAAACAAATAATTAACAAAAGATTCACAATAGTGAATCTTTTTTATTAACATTTATTTACATTAAAAGTTTACTACTTTAATTGTACTTTTAAATCTCTTAGAGTATAGTTAAATTATGATAGGAGGTGGATATGAAAAGAAAAATAAAAGTTGTCCAATATGGAGTTGGAAAAATGAGTCTTTACACTATGAGATATGTTCTTGAAAAAGGATGTGAATTAGTAGGAGCTGTAGACATTAATCCAGAACTTATTGGAAAAAACGTATCAGAACTTTTAGGAAACGAAGCTGAAGGAGTTAGAATTGTAGGCGTTAATGAAGCCGAAGAAATGTTAAAAGAAACTCATCCAGATATTGTTATTGTAACTACTATGAGTTTATTTAATGATGTATATAAAGCATTAGAATTATGTGCTAAATTAGGTATTAACGCAATCACTACATGTGAAGAAGCATTTTATCCAGAAAATTCAAATCCTGTAAGTACTAAAGCTATCGATGCAATTGCAAAAGAAACTGGTTGTACAATTACAGGTAGTGGATATCAAGATGTTTATTGGGGTGAATTAATAAGCGCTATCGCAGGATCTACTCAAAGAATTTCTAAAATTAAAGGAAAATCTAGTTATAATGTAGAAGAATATGGTATCGCGCTAGCTAAAGCTCATGGAAGTGGTTTAACTCTAGATGAATTTGATTCACAAATTGCTTCAGTTGACAGAATGAGTGATGAAGATAGAAAGAAATTAATTGATAATTGTGAGTATTCTCCATCATATATGTGGAATGTTAATGGATGGCTTGTTGATAAACTGGGCTTACATGTCAAAAGTCAAACTCAACAATGTGTTCCACAAACACATACAGAAGATCTTTTCAGTACTACATTAAATATGAACATACCAAAGGGTAACGCAACAGGAATGAGTGCTGTTGTTACAACAGAAACAGAAGAAGGGATTACAATCGAATCAGAATGTATCGGAAAGGTATATTCAAAAGATGATTACGATAAAAATGAATGGACTATTTTTGGAGAACCAGATACTACTATTACAGTAGCTAGACCAAAAACAGTTGAATTAACTTGCGCAACTGTTGTTAATAGAATTCCTGATGTTATTAATGCCGAACCAGGATATTTAACAACTGATAAGATGGGAGAACCAACTTTCAAAGTATTGCCACTTAATGAATACGTAAAAGAATAAAAAGGTTTATATAAACTTAGAAAAGACACATCTATGATGTGTCTTTTCCTATTTCTTTTTTTAAAATATTCCTAAAATGTTACCTTCATCATCTAAATCTATTTTTTCATAATTAGGTACTTTAGGAAGTCCTGGCATAGTAAGTATCTTTCCTAGATAAGCAACAATAAATCCAGAACCAGTTCTTACTTCAATATCTCTTACAGTAACTTCATAATCTTTAGGATAACCTAGTTTATTAGGATCATCACTTATAGAATACTGAGTTTTAGCAATACATACTGGTAAATCATTTTCCTCAATTGAATTTATATATTCTATACTAGCTAATGCTTTATCTGAATATGTAATAGTACCAGCATGATATATTTCTTTGCATATAGTATCTATTTTATCTTTAATAGATAATTCTGTGTCATATAAAGTATGGAATTCTCCATCTCTTTCACATATTTCTTTTACTTTAGAAGCTAAAGAAAGAGCACCAATTCCACCTTTTAGATATGCTTCACTTACAGAGAAATCTACTCCTTTTTCTTGGCATAATTCTTTTACTAAATCTATTTCTTCATCAGTATCAGTATTAAATTTATTTAATACTACAACTAAATTCTTAGTATATTTTAATAAGTTTTCAATATGAACCTCTAAATTAGGTAAACCTAGTTTTAAATATTCAATACTTCCATCGCTTACTTCGTCTTTAGGACATCCCCCATTATATTTAAGAGCTCTAACAGTAGCAGTTAAAACAACACAATCAGGTTTTAAATCACCTTTACGGCATTTAATATCCATAAATTTTTCTGCTCCTAGATCACTACCAAATCCAGCTTCTGTTACTACATAATCGCATAATTTTAATCCAAGATTAGTAGCTACTAAAGAATTACATCCATGTGCTATATTAGCAAATGGTCCTCCATGAATAATAACTGGATTGTTTTCTAAAGTTTGTACTAAATTAGGATTAAAAGCATCTCTTAATAAAACAGTAAGAGCTCCTTCAATTTTTAAATCTTTAACTTTAACTGGTCTACCACTAGTATCTCTAGCAACCATAATGTTACTTAAATTATTTTTTAAATCTTGTAAATCTTTTGATAAACAAAAAGTAGTCATTACTTCACTAGCTGCAGTTATATCAAAAGCAGTATCGAGAGTTAAATCATCATTAATAACTGTTTTTATCTTTCTTAATGCTCTATCATTAACATCTAAACATCTTCTAAAAGTAATAGATGTTGGATCAATATTTAATGCATTCCCATTATATAAATGATTATCTATAGCGGCACTAATTAAATCATTAGCACTTGTAATAGCATGCAAATCACCAGTAAAATGAAGATTAATATCTTCCATAGGAACAACTTGACTATATCCTCCTCCAGTAGCTCCACCCTTTAGTCCAAATACTGGTCCTAAAGAAGGCTCACGAAGAACGCCAATCGCATTTTCTCCATTAGGTCTTAAACCATCTAACAAACCAATTGTAATAGTAGTTTTTCCTTCACCAAAAGGAGTGGGATTAATCGCAGTAACTAATATTAATTTACCTTTATTTGGTCCCATAATATTATTAAACTTAATTTTAGCTTTATAATCTCCAAAAGGTATAATATCCTCTTTTGCTAGATTTAATGATTCTGCTATCTCATATATATTCTTTTTTACACATTGTCTAGAAATTTCTATATCTTCCATTTTGATCACCAAGTTAATTATACAATAAAATATTAGAAATATGTTATAATTTTGAAAGAAGTGATTAATATGAACGAATTAGATAAATGTATGCTTTGTCCTAGAAACTGCAAAGTAAACAGAAATAAAGGTGAACTAGGATTTTGCAAAGAAGGAAATAAAATAAGAATAGCTAGATATAGTTTGCATATGTGGGAAGAACCTATAATAAGTGGAACTAATGGTAGTGGTACTATTTTCTTTAGTGGATGTAATCTAAATTGTATTTATTGTCAAAATTATCAAATATCAGAAGAACATAAAGGAAGAGAAATAACTCTTGAAGAGTTTTCTAATATTTGTTTAAAATTACAAAAAAGTGGAGCTAACAATATAAATATTGTAACCGGAACACACTTTATCCCACTTATAAGAGATGGTTTACTATTAGCTAAGAAGAATGGATTAACTATTCCTGTAGTTTATAACACTAGTAGTTATGAAAATGTTGAAGCATTAAAACTATTAGATGGAATTGTGGATATTTATCTACCAGATTTAAAATATTATGATAATCTTCTAGGAGAAAAATATTCTAAATGTAAGGATTATTTTAAATATGCAACTCTTGCTATAGAGGAAATGATAAGACAAGTAGGTAGTCCCGTTATAAAAGATAACATAATGAAAAAAGGAGTAATAGTAAGACACCTATTACTTCCTAATCACTTAGATGATTCTAAAAAAATAATAAAATATTTAAGTAAATACAATAATAAAATATATATAAGTATTATGAATCAGTATACTCCAGTTCGAAATCTTGATTATCCTAATCTAAACACTAGCGTAAGTAAAGAAGATTATGATGAATTAGTAAACTATGCTTATGACTTAGGAATAAGACAAGCTTTTATTCAAGAAGGAAATACAGTTAAAGAAAGTTTTATCCCAGACTTTAATATATTTGAAGATTTAAAAAGACCTTAACAGGTCTTTTTATTATTCATTTAATAATAGTCTATATAGTTTTCCATCGCTTTCAATAGCAAACATATCTCCAGCTTTACTTAAAATATATGGATAATATTCATTACTATCTTTATATCTTAAGAAACCAAAATGTTCTACAGATGGGAAAGTATATTTAGTAAATTTCTTTTCGAAGTCTTTTAATGATAATCCTAGATTATTCTTACTTAGCTTATAATAATAAATATCATTTTCATCTAAGAATACAAGTACATAATCATTTTCATTTTCATGAACTTGATAAATGTTAGAATTCTTGAAAGTATAACGATCTCTATTATTTACATTACTTATTTCTACAGTAGGAACGATTTGTTTCTTATCAGTAACTATTTTTAAAGTATCATTATCATTAGTTAATTCATAATCTTCATATAGATAAGAAACGAATTCAAATGGTTCAACTTCTTTTTCTTTGTATTCATAACATACTGTTCCAGTATCAATTGTTTCAGGTAATACAAATTCTAAAATTGAAAATGACGAAGCTAAAAGAACAGCTATTACACTTAATACTAAGAACTTTCTTTCGCCACTAGCACTAGTTTTTAAAATCTTATTTCCAGCATTATGACATAATACAAAAGCAGATCCAACTACCCAAAGGATTAATAATAATGCTACACTACCAACTGATAATAATACTGCTTCAGTAGAATTTGATTTAGAAATACAATCTCCTAAGAATTTTGTTTCTGCATACATTAATGCAAAATCATAGAATCCATGTAATATAGCATTTCCTAAAATATTTTTTGTTCTATAATAAACACAACCTAAGAAGAATCCACAAGCAATAGCATTTAAAGCTTGTAATATTGATTCAAATAATCCTTGTGTTCCACCTAATACATTAATTACATGTACTACTCCAAATACTAGTGATGCTAATAGTATTGATAGGAATCTACCTTTAGAAGTATTTCCAAATTTCTCAATAAATTCGTTTTGAATCCATCCTCTAAATAAGAATTCTTCAAATAAACCAATAAAGAAACATAAAGGAATAAGCATTATAATATTCTTTACTGTATCAAAATTAGGAATACCTACATAAATAACATTAGATACTAACATTATTATAGAAAACAACAACATTGGTAAACCTAGATATAATGATTTAGATAGTTTTTCTTTCTTTTCTTTAAATACATATGTATTGTCATAAATAATAATTATTATGAATGCAAATAACATATATACAATTTCTGAAATTATCGCATCATGATACTTAGTAAATGAAGATAAGTCTGCAATAAAAATTGTTCCTAAACCCATAATAAAAGTAAAGGCAATAAAGATTAAGACCATTTCAATAAAAAATCCAACCATTCCTTGTTTTTTCTTTTTAACTACTTTCTTCTCTCCTTTTTTCTCTACCTCTTTCATATTCTCCTCCTAGTATAATTTTATTCCAAAATAAAAAGTAAAACAATGTTTTACTTCATTTTTTTATTATTTTTTTAATTTTTCTACATTATCTCTAATATTTTCATAAGATAATCCTTCAGAATCATATAATTCATTAGGACTTCCCTGTTGAATAAATTTATCATCAAATCCCATAGAAATAATCTTTTTATTAAATCCTAATTCATTTAATTTAACTTGAATAAGAGATCCCATACCACCATCTAGAATACCATCTTCAATAGTTATTATGTTATATTCTTCTTCTATTAATTTTTCTAACATATCTTCATCCAATGGTTTAATAAATGTTGCATTAATAATAGTAACTCTTAAATTATATTTTTCTGATGCTTTAATTACTCTTTGAACCATTTTACCAGTAGCTATAATAGCAACATCTTTTCCTTCATCAATTGTTTCCCATTTTCCAAGTGTTACTTTTTTAAGTGGATTAAGATTGATTTCATCTCCACCTCTTGAATATCTAATAGCAATTGGTCCATTATATTTAACAGCAAATCTTAATAATACTTCCATTTCTTGAGTACATTTAGGTGCCATTACTACCATATTAGGTATAAGTGATAGATAAGCTAAATCGAAAGTTCCTTGATGAGTTTCTCCATCATTTCCAACTATACCTGCCCTATCTAAACATAAAATAACATGTAAGTTTTGCATACAAATATCATGGATGATACTATCAAAACTTCTTTGCATAAATGTAGAATAAATTGCACATACTGGAATTATTTTTTGAAGAGCAAGACCAGCGCTAAAAGTAACCGCATGTTCTTCAGCTATACCTACATCAAAACTTCTTTCTGGATACTTTAAAAAGAAATTAGATAAACCGACACCATCTCTCATGGCAGCAGTAATAGCAACTATTCTTTCATCATCTTTAGCAATATTCTCCATTGCTTTACCAAAGCTAGAAGAATAAGTATCTTTATTAGAAAGAATAACTCCCTTTTCTTTATCAAAAGTTCCTACTGCATGATATATATCAGGATTATCTTCTGCAAAAGCATATCCTTTACCTTTTTTAGTAACCACATGAATTACTACTGGTTCATTAGTATTTTTAGCTTTATTAAACACTTTAGTCATTAAACCAATATCGTGACCATCAAGTGGCCCTATATAAGTTAGACCAATATCTTCAAAATATTTAGAAGGTACTAAGAAGGATCTCATACCATCTTTTAATCTAGATAAAACTTTAGAAGTAAATACACCTACTTTAGTATCATCTAAACTATGAGATACTTTATTTTTAACTTTAAGATATCCTTTGTTTAAACTAACTCTACTTAGATAACTAGAAATACCACCAACATTAGCAGATATACTCATTCCATTATCATTTAGAATAATAATCATTTTTGTTTTATTATAGCCAAGATCATTCATAGCTTCTAGATTAATTCCATTACTAATTGATCCATCTCCAACTACTGAAATAACATTAAAATCATCTTTCTTTAAATCTCTAGCTCTAGCCATTCCAAGGCATGCAGAAATAGAGGTACCCGAATGTCCTGTCTCAAAGAAATCATATTTACTTTCTTTAGGATATGGAAAACCTCTTAATCCTTTATATTTTCTTAAAGAATCAAATTTGTTTTTTCTACCGGTTAATAATTTGTATACATAACTCTGATGTCCTACATCAAAAATTACTTTATCTTTATCAAAATCAAAACTTGAAAATAAAGCAATAGTAAGCTCAACAATACCTAAGTTAGAAGCTAAATGTCCACCAGTTTTTGATACTTTATCTACTAGAAACTCTCTTATTTCACCAGCTAACTCTTTCTTTTCTTTAAGAGTTAATTTTTTAACATCGCTTGGATTATCTACCTTATCTAAGATCATAATGTTACCTTTCATAATCGTTTAAAAAAGTCTACTTAAAGTAGACTTACAATTACATATAATTTTCTGCTTTAACTTCAAAGAAACTTTGTGGATGATTACATACTGGACATACTCCAGGAGCTTTCTTTCCAATTACAACATGTCCACAATTTCTACAAATCCAAATAGTATCTTTATCTTTAGAGAATACTACTTCATCTTCTATATTTTTAAGTAATTGTCTAAATCTTTCTTCATGATGTTTTTCAATTTCTCCAACCATCTTGAACTTTAGAGCTAAATCCTTAAATCCTTCTTTTTCTGCTGTTTCTGCAAACTCTTTATACATATCAGTCCATTCATAGTTTTCACCATCAGCAGCAGCTTTTAAATTAGCCATAGTATCAGGAACTTCTCCATCATGTAATTCCTTAAACCATATTTTAGCATGTTCTTTTTCATTATTAGCAGTTTCTTCAAATAATGCTGCTATTTGTTCATACCCATCTTTCTTTGCTTTTGATGCAAAATAAGTATACTTGTTTCTTGCTTGACTTTCACCTGCAAAAGCCTTTAATAAATTTTCTTCAGTTTTTGTTCCTTTAAGATTTTTTTTCATAATTAAACGAATCCTTTCACTTACGTTATTTTACCACTATATTAATATAAAATCAAAGAAAAAATAGAAGACTAACTCTTCTATTTTGCATTCAAATTACGAGAATAACTATTTATAACATCATCTACATAGTCAAATAAATCTTGTCTACTTTCTAATCTATGATTAAGATGACCCTCTAGAGTATATCTAACATCTATAGGTTTAGTAAATTTCATTAGATCAAATCTAGCATTATTTGTTTTAGTAAATCCATTATAAACACCATTATTCATAAGCATTTCAATTGCTCTAACACACCATTCCTTACCATCGATAGTTTCAAATCCTTGTTCATATCGATCTTCATACTTATTATAAGTTTCTCTAATAGCATTATCTAAATCTATCTTTTGTTTTTTTGCTTTAGTATTATTATAAAATCTAAATAGATCAACATTTTCTTTATCTAACTCACTAATTAATTTATCACGAAAGCCAAATTCATGAGCACTACCTCTTAAATTATTAGTTCTAGTTAAATATTTATCTCTGACGCTTTCATCTGCATATAAATATTTATAAATAGAATTTAAGGCTACTCTTTCATAATACTTATCATCTTTAGGTTCAGTATCTTCTTCTCTATTTTTCTCCATAATAATATAAACAGCATTCATTAAAAATTCTTCGGTCTCATTTAATTTTTTATAATTATTTGGATTTCTAGCTTCTCTAAAATCATTTGTTTCTCTATTAATTTTACTTATATCACATCTAGCATTATATTCATTAAAATATTGATTTAAGTTAAAATTAGGATCAATACCTTTTAAAAATAAAGCAATAATATATTTAACATTAACTAATTTATAATTATTATCATCTTCAGTATTATCTATTAATTCAATGTCTCCTACAACATCATCTAGATTTTTATGATCAATAAAATGATCATTATAATACTGACCTAAAAAACTAACATAGTTCTCTAGTGATACCCTATCTAAAGTATTCTTTTCTTTGCAATCTCTCATGTAAGCACAGAAAGTATCTGCAAGAACTGAATTATAAGATAATCTTCCATCACAAACCATTGCTATATTATTACTACTAAAAGCAAATGGGTTTGATTTAATTAGACCTTCTTGAATATAGGAATTATTTTCAATAAATTTTAATAAATCTCTAGCATCATTTTCATTTTTTAATCTAACAACAACATCATCAAAACGAATTAATTTAGCTACTTTAGAAATATGAGGAATATCCTTATCATCTAAATAGTTAAATATCATTTCAACGCTTTTCTCAATATGGTCAGCATCTTGAGGAATATATATTTTTATTTCATCAGTTTCTCCGAGAAATTCGCTTTTTCTATTAGTAAACTGACAAAAATACGACCAATTAGGATCTACAAAACAATTAGTATTCCTGCTATAAAACTTATTAATAAATCTTTCAAAAACTCCATTAGTAGATAAGTTTATTTTTTTATCTTCAGGTTTAACTCCAAGTCTTACTAAATTATAATATGCAGAATTTTTTAATCCAATATCATCCAAATTTGGATTTGCTACATACATATCTCTAAAATTTTTTAAAAAATTATCCATTCTAACATATCTATCATTATTTGTCATTTTCTTCACCCTTAGAAGAAGGTAAGTCATCTAATTTAATAGTGTCTTCCATATCTTCTTCCCTATACTCAGTAGATATATCGAATTCTTTTTCACCTTTTTCAAGATTTTTAACAACTATAAATTTTTCATCAACTACGTTATTCATATTTAACACCATCTCTTTTATTTTTTAATTAATAACCTATTTTATTTAAAATAATATCTATATCTTCTTTATATCTAGAAGGAGCATTTATAAAAATAACTGTATTATCTACTCTAGATACTACCTTATATTTATTATCTAAAATAATAGTGTATTTTGCATAATTAGAATCTTCATCAATAGTAGCTTTCTCATCATCATAGTTAAGTTTCTCTATAGCTTCTACATTATTCTTATAAAATCCTGCTGCAAAATCATTATTTCTTATATTGTAATATTCAATATTATAGTTAGTACCAGCTGCTAAATATATTTGGACTATATAATCATAAATCATTTCACTAGATGCATCTTTAACATTAAATCCTTCTTCTTTCATAGCTGTCTTAAATGCTTCAGGATCTAACTTATTTTTTTTAGGAGCACATCCAGTTATAGAAAGTAAAATAAGAAAAATAAAAATGAATTTCATTACCCTTTTCATATACTCTCACCTATTATAAATATAGCACGATAAAAAAATTAATACAAACAAAAAATAATAGTCAAATAAATGTTAATTATGTTTAATTGATGATATACTAAATTTAGAGGTTGATTATGAGCGAATTAGAAAAAAGAATTATTGAATTAGAGAAAAAAGTAGATAAATTAGAAAAAGCCGAAAAAAGAAGAAAAATAAGCATGTATATAAAAATTGGAGTTGGAGTAATACTTGCTATTATTCTTGCTTACTTAGGATACCGATTATATGAATATCTAAGAGATATAAGTTCTATAATAACTCAAATTAAAGATACAGTCGGAGATATTCAAGGTTTAACAGAAGCATTTGATGGACTATCAGGATTTTTTAAATAAAAAAACTAGTAATAAACTAGTTTTTTATTTTCTTACAGATTCTATTTTTACTTCTTCGTATTTATATTTTTGTTTTATGTTAGGATACTTATCTTTATCAACTTCAGATACAAATATTTCATATGGTCTAGTATATAGGGTATAATCACCATATAAAGCTCGGTAAACGACCATTTTCTCATCATTTTCTGTATTAATAGCAATATCTGTTACTAAGTATAAATCTCCTTTAAAATGTCTATAAATTGTATTAGTCTTTATTTTTCTCATACTATTTTTTCTTTCCTTTACCAGTAATAATATTATCTAAGTGTTTTTTATCAACATTAGGAAATCCATCTAAAATCGACCTAGCTACTCTTTTTCTTTCTTCGTCACTAAACTCTGTATAATCTACAGGACTACCATTAGGAAAGAATATTTCTCCACCAAATTCTCCTTCTTCACTTATTGAAAAATCAAAATCTTTTTCTCTATAACCTGCTACCGAACTAGAAACTGATGTTTTTTGCCCCTCAAACAAGCGAGAATTAAAACCTCCACCTGGTTCTTTAGTTAAATAAATACTTTGTTGATCACTAACTCCATTTTCCTTCTTTTTACTATATGGAGAGATTACAAAATCTAATCCAAATAGGTCATCAAGTTCATATTTTCTAATAAAATCATTTAGTAGAATTATATCACTATTGATATGTTGAGCTTCTTTTTCATAACCAAATCGTTTAGCAACCTCTTTATCAAAAAATATCATCCCAGAAGCAGTTTGAATAACTCCCATTCTCTCAAAAGAAAAACATTTCATTTCTATTTTATCAATATTGATTGCATTAGAAAGTTCACCATTTATACAAGCTTGTAAAAAGTTTTCTTCACTTTTCAATAACTCCTCGATTATATAAAAAACATTTGCACTATTATGTTTACCAAAATCAGCTAATCTAGAAAGTGCTTCCCTAGAATTAGGAAGTATTCTAGCTAATTCTTGTCCTCCAGCTTCATTTGGTTTTAAATGTTTTTTATCAAAACCAATTAAATGAAAAAACGTATATGGAGATATTTTAATTCTTTCTTGTCCAATAATATTTCCATCATTATCATTAGTATTAACCAACCAAATTTTACCTTTATATAATTGATTATATAAAATATAATTTTTTCTTAATGCTTTAAATATTCTTTTAATCTGACCAGTATCTGAAGGTATAGGCATCTGATTAGGTGTTTTATTAGAATTAAGAATTACATCATCTTGTATTCTAATAATTTTTTTGCTACCAGTACTATTTAAAGTTTCTGCGATTATACTAGATAATCCGTATTTTTTTATAAAATTAAATAACTTAGGTTCATCATATATAGAAAGCATCAAATACCTAGTGATACTTTCAGGTGATTCTTTAGTTCTTTCATAGATACTTAAAATATCTACTCCCAATCTTTCTTTAATATATCTATCACATAAATTATAGACAAGAGCTATGTCCATAGTAGATAACTGTGGCCTACTATTTAATATAGATTCTAATTTATTAATCTCTAAATCTAAGTCTAATTTTCTTTCATCCATATCATAATCACCTATAGTAAATTATACCATGAAATTATTAATTATAGATAAAGTAAAAATGATATAATATAAAAAGAAGAAGGAGTACAAAATGTTAAAAGAAAATAAATGGTTTAAGATATTTGTTATTATTCTAAACATTATTGGAATAGGATGTTTAATTTATTTTATGATTCCGTATCTAAGACATGATATGTCTATTCCAAATCCAAATTCTATGTTAAGTTCTTATTCATGGGATTCTAGTGGTTTTATATTACTATTAGGATTTATTCCTTTACTAATAGCAAATGTTTTAGCATATATATTTATAAATTTAAAAAGTAGATTTTTAAAGTTATTATTCTTTATTCCTAGTTTAGTATGTTTAATAATCGTAGGTCATTACTTAATAATTGGTACAGATTGGAAAGAAGAAAAGCAAAAGGAACCTATAGCTACTATGAAATGTGCTATTGATGGAAAGAATTATAGCTATCAAATATTTAAAGAAGATAATGGAGAATTTTCAGTAGGAATTGATGAAAATGATAAATTACCTACCTCAATAATTGATTACACAAGCAAAAAAACAATCATAGAATCAATTGAAAATTACTACAAATCAAATGGTGGAATGTGTCCATAATTGAATTATCAAAATGATTTTGATACAATTATTTATAGAATAAAAGGAATGATGATATGAATAGTAAAAATGGATTTACCTTAATAGAATTATTAGCAGTTATTATTATACTTGGAGTAATTATGTTAATAGCGATTCCTAGTGTCACAAGAATGATAAATGATAGTAGAAAAAAGTCATATATAGATACAGCAAAACAATATATAAAAGGAACTATAACTATGGTTAATAGTGGTGAACTAGATATGTATGACACTGGTGTTACTTATTACGTTCCTAGTTCATGTATTAATCTTGAATCAGGAGGTGGTTCACCATATGGAGGAGATTTTTCACCTGCATATATAATAGTTACTTATGATAATAATTCTTATAACTTCTATTGGATGAGTACAGATAATCAAAAGATTGGGATAAAAACTCCAACATCTAGTGATAGATTAGAAACAACTTCAATAGAGACCAATGTTGAAAAGAATGATGTACTTCCAACTATTGGAATAGATGGAAGAAATACTATAGTAGAATTTGACAGTGACTGCATAAATAAAAAAGAACCAAGACAATCTTCAATAATAATAAATGGTAAAACAGGAAAAGAAATAAAAACTGTAGAATATCCTGAAGGAAAGAACAAAAAGACTGTCGTAGTTGGTGATATAGTAAGGATTGGTACAGAAGAATTTTATGTAATTAAAAATTCTGGTAACGATTTAGTGCTACTTGCACATTATAATCTAAAAGTTGGAAGCATATATAATATATCTACAAAAATAAGAGATTATAATAGTGATGAAGAAGGATATGGAATACAAAGCAGTGAAACACTAGGGAAAAATTTTAAAGGTATAGTTGCATTTTCAGATACGTCTTACTGGAAAGGAAAAGTAGGAGATAATTTAAAGTATCCCGGAATTTATTGTAATGTAAATATTACATATACACAAGAAACTAATTGTGCTTATGTATTTGATGAAAATAGTAATTTATATAATTACGTTATAAATTATAGAAACTATTTAGAAAATCAAGGAGTAATAATAAAAGAAGCTAGATTATTAAAAGTAGAAGAAGCATATGAATTAGGATGTGAAAATGGAACTTCTTGGGGATTAAATAATTGTAATAATGCACCATCATTTATATTAGAAACAACATTTTGGCTTGGATCAGCTGGCGCTCCTGAATATCCTTGGCTTATTAATAGTGGACCAAATCAAAATTTTGGATATGCCAGTCCTAATGGATTGTGGATTGGACTACGTCCAGTTATAGTAATATAAATTCATATTACCATAATAATTGATACATACTTGTTACTTATTTATCAATAATTTTAGAGATAATGATAGTATTATATCAATAGTAATTACTTTATTTAAAAATAAAAAGCACTAACAATAAGTTAGTGTTTTTTATATAAAGTTTTTACTAATGCTCTTTTATATTCTTTTGATTCTCTAATTAAATAATCATCTAAAGGCTTTCTTCTATCTATTATTTCTCTAAAGAAATCATTAATTTCTGAATATAAAATAAAATCTCTATGTTCGCATATGTGGAGATTTTGATGAGATTTTTTAGTCAATAAAGCAGAGTTTTCTACCATTAATTTTCCACCATCAGCAACTTTAACAACATGATGAAGTGTCAAAGTATTACCTTTAGTAATCTGATAACTCAACCAATCAAAACCATTAGGTAGATATATTTTAGTTAGATCAGATAATAATATTTGATTTTCATTTATATATATTTTTCCCATATAACCACCAGTTGATAGATTATTATAAAAGAATTATTAGAAAAGTCAAAAATAATTATTAATTATGATACAATTATTATGGTGATAATATGAATGTAAAACTATTTATTAAAGCTATAACTAGATATATTCTAGGTGTAATACTAGTAGGATTATTATTATTTATTCCAGCGTGGACATTTAAATATTGGAATGCTTGGCTTTTTATGGGATTATTATTTATTCCCATGTTTATAGCAGGTATTATATTAATGATTAAAAATCCCAAATTATTAAAAGAAAGACTTGATGCTAAAGAAAAAGAAAAAGATCAAAAAGTAGTAATCATGTTAAGTGGTTTAATGTTTTTATTAGGTTTTGTAATCGCAGGCTTAAATTATAGATTTTCTTGGATAACAATACCCAATATTGTTATAATAATTGCTTCAGTTTTATTTATAGTATCTTATATTTTATATGCAGAAGTTTTAAGAGAAAATACTTACCTTTCTAGAACTATAAAAGTACAAGAAAACCAAAAAGTAGTAGATACTGGATTATATGGTATAGTAAGGCATCCAATGTACTCTATAACTCTTATATTATTTTTAACGATGCCATTGATACTTGGATCACTTATTTCATTCATTATATTTTTAACATATCCATTTATTATTGTTAAAAGAATCAAAAACGAAGAAGAAATATTAACAAAAGAACTAAAAGGATATAAAGAATATAAAAAGAAAGTGAAATATAAATTGTTACCATTTATCTGGTAAAAATCATGGTGATAAAATGAAATAAGTAATAATTGCATTAATAATCGTTGCATCGCTCTTTATAACTACAGGATGTAATGATAACAATATAGAAAAAAATAATACAAATGAGAAAGTAAGTGATGAAAAAGTGAAAAACATAAAATTAACAATTAATAATAAATCATATAATCTTATTTTAGAAGATAACAACACAGTAATAGAATTTATTAATTTATTACCTCAAGAATATAACATGAATGAATTAAATGGTAATGAGAAATATATTTATATTAATAGTTCATTAACTACAAATTCATATAGTCCAAAACATATTGAAAAAGGTGATGTTATGCTATATGGAGATAATTGCTTAGTTATATTTTATAAATCATTTGATACAAGTTATAGTTATACAAAAATAGGTCACATTGAGAATTTAGATGATTTAGGAAATGGAAACATAAAAGTTAAATTTGAAAAATAATAAAACACTAACAATTTAGTTAGTGTTTTTTTTTGTATAAAATTCTATTATATATTAAATACTTTTATTTCTGTATTTTCTAACTCTTTAAGAGGAACTTTTTCATCACTAAATTTCCAATCAATTTGAAAATCAGGTAATAATTTAGTTTTTATAGGATTAACTCTAGGAATTAAAATTACAGCTTCAAAATTTTTCAATAATTTTAAATCTTCAACTGTAACTAATGGTTCTAGTCCTCTTTCTGTTTGCTCTTTACCACACAGTCTAGATATTTCTTCAAGTGTTTCATTATCATTTGATAATAAATATACAATATTTCCAAAGACCATTTTTAATACTTCTGTTCCTTCTACTCCATAAGCATTTCTTAATTCTAATAAACTTTTAATAAAGATACTAAACTTTATATTATTACTTCTTGCTAGAGAAAGCATATTATTAAAGTCTTTAATTGGAACTAAATTTTCAAAATCATCGATTACAACATTTAATCTACGACTTTTATCATTTGTATATGTAGCAGCATAATAACATTCTTCAATTATTAGAGGAATTAATTTTCTAGAATATGTTCTATTATTACTAATAATAAATAATGCTGTTTTTTCTTTTTGAATATTTGTGATATCAAAATTAGATGTTGAAATCATTTTTAATAGTGTTTCTCTTGATACAAATAATCTAATTTGTTGTAAGAATACTGCTAGAATACTACCTCTTGTTTCATTTGGTGCAAGCACAATATTAGAGGCATTAATATATATGTCAGATGTTTTATCACATTTTTTAACTTCTTCAGAAAATTTATCAAAATTATATACGATATTTAATAAACTTCTTAGATTTATTTCATCTTCCTTTGCATTTTCAAATAGATATAGAGCTACTCCTACAAATAATGAAATCGCAGAATTAGTCCAAAACGGATCTACACTTTTATCTATTTTTTCATCACAACAGAAATAGTAACCAACATTTTCTAACAATTCTATTGCATCATCTTTTTGTCCTTTCTTATATAATTCATAAGGATAATATAAAGGATTGAAATTATTACCAACTGTAGGATTATCTAAATTTATAACAATAGTATTGTAATTTTGTTTTTTTAGTTCTCCTGATAGAATATCGTAAATTTCCCCCTTAACATCATGAACTATAAATGATTCTTGTGCCTTAATAGCTAGTCTTAACTGTGGTAACATAGTTGTTTGTGTCTTGCCACTACCAGTAGATCCAATAACCATTGTATGTGATTCATTATCTCTTATATAAAGATTTTCATCATCATACATCATAGGTATTCCTGATTTTTTAATTTCAGAATCGTAATTAACTGGAGTAAGCTTTTCTTTTATTTCTTCAACTGTTGCCCATCTTGAATAAGCCATTCTTATCCCTTCCTTTCATCTACATTATATCACGTATATTTAAAGTAACTTAAACAAAAATGGCTTTTTATAAAATTGTATAGTATAATATGTATGTGGTGATTTTATGTATTCTAATGAACTGATATGTAATATACTTGAATACTTAAACAAAAATATAAACAAAGAAATAACTATAGATGAATTAAGTATATTATTTCACTATGATAAAACATATATAATGAAAAGATTTAAAAAAGAATTAAATATATCAATACATGAATATATAAATACAATAAGAATTTATAATAGTCTGAGATTTTTTAAAGATGATAATTATATATTAAGTATTGCTTTTAAAAACGGATTTAATTCATTGGAATACTTTTCTGAAACATTCAAAAAAATTATGGGAGTTAGTCCAATAATCTACAAAAAATATACAAACTATGAAAATATTACAGATAAAGAACTTGATAATATTTTAAATAATTTATCTAGAATCATTAATATTAATACTAATATTTCAAATTACTTAAATCATAAAAAACCTAATGATAAAAACTATGTTAAAAATCTTAAACTTAATCTGTAAAAATGCTAATAATAGATTAATCACCATGTTATAATTGTTAATGAAAGGCTAAATAACTATGAAATATTTAAAATGGGTATTTAAAGATAATAACAAATTTGAATTAGGTAAAGCAACAATTTGTGATACTTGGGATCCAAATAATAGCGATTGGGAAAAACGAGGTGGATTTAATTTCACGAACGAAGAATGTGCTTTAAGATGGATGTCAAGAGGAGATACTTTATACGAAGTAGAAATTCCAAAAGACGGAGAAATACTTGAAGTAAAAAACGATAAAACTCCAGGAGGAATAATTGTAGCCAATAAAATTATACTTAATAATCCTATCCCTATTTCTAATGAATTATTACAAGATTTTTATAATAAATCTAAATTACCATTATCAACATATTTTGAATGTATAGGTCTTCTTGCATCACGAGGATACTATGATCTATCATTAAGAATAATAAAAGATAAAGTAAATTTAGAAAATATTGATTTAGCACTGGAAGAATTTAACAGTTCTATAAAGCCATGGCACAAAGTAAATTATGAGTGCTATAACAAAGTTAAAGAAATTTTAGAAGAAATAAAAAGTACTATAGATATTAGTATTTTTATAGACAAAGAACCATATATAATAAAATTAACCGAAGACAATATTATTAATCTAACTGGACAAAGTGGATCTGGAAAATCAACTTATGCAAAAGAACACTATAGTGATAATAATTATATAGTTATCGACACAGATGAAATATTTTCAGATAATAGATTTGAAAAATCAACAGGTGTTAATAAAGAACTAGGAGAATATTTTAGAAACAAGTATGATAAATTACCTAATTGTGGCGATGATTTTGACTTAATATATACAGAAATATTAAATTATTGTAAAAGATTTTCTGAAACCATAGTAATAGATTGTGCACAATTTCATTGTATTAAAGATATTAATTTATTAAAAGGAACTTTAATAGTTATTAGAACCTGTATTGATACTTGTTATAACAGAACAATAGAAAGATATAAAAATAATTATAACTATACAAAAGAAGAATTAGAAAAATATGTTGAAAGGAAAAAAGCATTATTTAAATGGTATAAGTTTTCAAATGAATTTTTAGAGAAAATAAGCAAAAAAAGCACTAACTAAATAGTTAGTGTTTTATTATTTTAAGAATTATTTTTTATATTTTGAAGTATTTCCATTACTTCTTCATATACTTCAGTACCATTTTCAGAAGTTCCACTACTTTGATAAGGTTTTACAAAATCTTCGATTTCACTTAACACCAAATCAATATTATCTTTATTTATTCTATCTTCAATTATTTTTAAACTTGTCTTTCTATATCCTCTAATCGCAACACCTGCTAATGACTTAAAATAAGACTTATCCGGTAAATTTGATTTTAAATAAAAATTCATAGCTATATCATCTGTCATAGTTCTAGGATTAGTTATTATTATTTTATTACTTCTAAATACACCATGAGGGGCAGATTCACTTTGACATTCAATTATTTCTGCATCACTTGGTATTTCAACATCATATAAAGTATCTCCTCGCACTAACCATCTTAATATTTTATCTTCCGTGGAAAAATTAAATCCACCCATTTCTTTTGGATCATTAGCACTAGGATTCCAAGTATTAGCAACATTAACTTCATTAATTTTATATTCATAATTAATACCTTTATTTCCAAACATTACTTTTAAATACTTAGTCATGAAATCAACTCCAAGAATTATTATATCATGAAATAAAAAGGAAAGCCTTTATATATGATATAATTAATTTGGTGATTTTGATGAACATAAATTTCCAAGAGATAAATGATACTAATATAGACTATAAGTTACTACATAAATGGTGTAGCAATAAATTTGTATATGAATGGTTTGAACAAAGAATTCTATCATTAAGCGAAATAAAAAACAAATATAAGAACAAATTAAATAATGGAAAACAATCATTATTTATTATTAAATATGAAAACAAAGATATCGGATTTTTTCAAATATACAAATTTGAAAATGATGTTAATATAAAAGAATTAAGTCAATTTAACAATATATATGAATATGATTTATTTATAGGTGAAGAAGAATATTTGTCCAAAGGAATAGGTTCAAAAATCGTTAACATGATAAATGAAATGATTTATAAAAAACATCAAGCAGATGCAATAATATTAAGACCATTTTCAAGAAACATTAGAGCAATTAAATGCTATGAAAAATGTGGTTATAAATTAATCAAAAAATATGATGGATATGATACTATAGGTAATCCTGAAGAAATATCAGTTTTATTAAATATAAAATAATAATTTAAGTATAAAAAATGATAATGATGATTAAAATCATCTAGTTTAGATAACTACAATTTATATGGTAAATTTGTAGTCTTTGAAGATAAAAATAATATATTAAAAAAGTATATTAAAGATACCTAGTTTATGAGATTTTAAGCAAAAATCTATATCATAATTGATAGTAAGGGAGAGATATAAATGAGTGTATATGAAAAATTATTATCTTATCAAGATGAAAAATATAAAGAGTTTCAAAGTAAACTCGTTCCAAATATTGATAAAAAAACAATAATTGGGGTTAGAACACCACAAATAAGAAATATTGCAAAAGAAATATTTGGTACAAAAGAAGCAACTATGTTTCTAAAAGAGTTACCACATAAGTATTATGAAGAAAAGCTTGTTCACTTTTTCTTAATTTCAAAAATCAAAGATTATAATGAATGCATAAAAGAAGTAGAAAAGTTTCTTCCATATATTGATTGCTGGCCTGTTTGCGATCAAGCTTCACCTATGGTGTTTAAGAAAAATCATGATAAACTTCTTCCATCGATAAAGAAATGGATAAAATCTAATCACGTTTATACTGCCAGGTTTGGTATACGTATGCTAATGAATGAATTTTTAGATGATGATTTTAAAGAAGAATATCTTGAATGGGTTGCATCTAAAAAAGGCGAAGATTATTATCTAAAAATGATGATTGCTTGGTTCTTTGCCACTGCTTTAGCTAAACAATATGATGCATCAATAAAATATATAGAAAATAAACGTCTTGATCCATGGATACATCAAAAAACAATACAAAAAGCAACAGAAAGTTATAGAGTATCTGATGAACATAAAAAACAGCTTAAAAAGCTTAAATAAATATAGAATCATTTTATATTACAAGTAAAAATTATTGATGTATAATAAATATACAGTTGGAGGCCTTTATGAGAAAAAAATTTATTGATAATTACAATTATTGTAGTGATGAAAAAAAAGATGATTTTTATCGAAATCACAACTTAACTTCTGAAGAAAAACAAAAGACAGATGAATTTATGAAAATAATGGAAGATTTTGTTATAAAAACAGCTGGAAAAGGTACATTAAAATTTTTTCACAATTTATGTCCAGAAGGGGAAATACATTATAGAGAAGATTTTGGATACATAACTATCGGTAATTATGATAGAGATGAAGTAATTGTTTATGGTTATGGTAAAACAATTGAAGAAGCATTTTTAAATGCCACATTAGATTATGAATTTTTTATTAGCGAAAACTATGAATGGTCACATAGACAAAAATTGAATAAGCAATATAGTAAACGATTTTTAAATGGTAATTATTCAAAAAATGATTATCATGGGCCATTTTTCTTTGCTGAATTAGCATTACAAGATTTTAGAAAATACTATGGTGAAAATATACCTGAAGAAATAATAAGTTATTATGAAAGTTATCTAAAAGAAGTTACTAATGATAGTTTTAAATATGACTATGAAACGAATAGATTAGTTAAAACAGATAAAGAGAATAAATTAATCAAAAAAAAACACTAACAAATAAGTTAGTGTTTTAATTTACTAAACGGCATGATAATTATATGAGTTTCAAACATTTTATAAAGTTTTTTCCTTTTCTATATCTTTTTTGATTTCTACACCATCTATAAATTCATAATATGGTCTATTACCTAAAATAACAATACCATCATCATCTATAAATATGGTATCTTCCTCAGGTAAAGCAATTACTTCTTCTTTATATAGAGAATAATCTAATAGATATTTTTTAAATCTTTCGTGTGCTTCTTGTGTTTTTTCACTTGTATAATGTGCAAAAATTGATTTTCCATTTAAAACATCAAATCCTTTTGTATCTTCAAGATTAACCTCATTAGGATCCATAGATAGACAGCTGTTAATATCATATCCAAATATTATTGCACCAGCAGATCCACCATAAATAATTCCGCCATTATTTATATATTCCATGATTTTATCAAAAGCACCACTATCTTTAATTCCTTTTAGTAACTTATATGTATTTCCGCCACCTATAAAAATAGCACAATAATCATTATAGTTTTTAAGAGCTAATTCATCAAATGTATTAACCATTTCAATTTTAGGAATATCAACAACTGATAATTCTCCAGTAATCCACTCGAAACACCCATCATATGGATGCTCATCTTCATCCATAGCAAGTGGTACATATAACAAAGGTTTAGTATGATCTATAATTTCATTAAATTTATTATTAGCGTCAATTGTTTGCTCACCAGAACCACCACCACATAATAATAATCTCATAATATCAACTCCTACAAATATTATACCATGAAAAAAAAGTAGCTAGGCTACTTTAGTATTCTAAATGGCACAATAATCATAGGGGGTTAAAACCATTTTAAAATAATTTAGTGATTAAGAGTCGAACTTAAACCTTCCCAGTGTTTCCATACATCAGGATATGCTACCGTTACACCATCACTTGTATCATTAAACCATATATTCATAAAAAATCGAACTAAATAATAGTTCGACTATAATTCTAAATGGCAGGGACAGTAGGAATCGAACCCACATGAACGGTTTTGGAGACCATCATTCTACCTTTAAATTATGTCCCTATAACGGTAAATACAAGAAGTATTTTACCATTATAATCAATAATATTCAAGTCCTACTTTTTAGCATGCATTTTTGCTTTAACTTTCTTTAAACCATGAACAGTATTATAAGCAGTATTATATAAGTGATATTTACTAGAAAGTACTTTATCATATTCTCCAACTAACTCTACTACTTCTCCACCAAAACCCTTCTTAAATGTATAAATACCATATAAAGGATCTTCTGGTACAAGGTTACTAGAAATACCATAAAAATTATAATAAGAATAATTATTTTCTAAAGCATATTTAATCATACCATAGTGAATTGTATAGAATGGTTGAAATTCAAAAAACTCATCATAAGCTCCCCCAATAAAGCTTAATACTTCATTACCATATACTAAGTATATAATTGCTCCAATTGGTTTTACATCTCCATACTTTTCTTTTAAATCTTTAAATTCATCTATATCTTTCTTTAGTCTATCAAGTTCATCTGTTTTAAGCTTTAATTTATTTTCACCAATATGTTTTTTACCTAATTCAATATCTCTCATTAAAGCTTTATATTCTTTATCTAATCTATCATATTCTTTTTCATTTTCTTCTAATCTATCTTTAATATGTAAATCAGCAAATACTACTTTAATATACTTACCATTACCAAACTCTTTATACATCTTTTTAATATAACTAAGTGGTCTAGAGATAAACCCCCTTCTATCACCAGTATGATCTTCTATTCTTTGGAATTCTTCTAAATCAGATTCATCACCAATTCTCATGACAACTCCTCTTTTTTCATTCTTACGAATCATTTGTCTAGTTTTAGAAGTCATATCTTTTTCAATATCTTCAAGAGTTCTATCTTTTAATCTAATCCAGTACATCCATGTAGCTTGAAGACTTTGTTCACCTGGTTTACCATTTTGCTTTTTATAACCAAGTTCTTCTAATTTCTTAACAAACTTAGTATTATCAATTCCACCTTCAACTACATTATTATCTTTATCTTTTTGTTTATATATAACATATGGATCTATTTTTAAAAACATTCCTTTATGTTCTTTAACATAATCTGTTATTAATTTATCAAATTCTTCAAACAAATCTAAATCACTATAATCTAGAATATATCCTCTTGGAGCATAATACATTTCTCCTAGAGGTATTTTTTTATTAAGTAAAAGAGTTCCTGCTTTAATTTTACCTTTATTATCTTTAATTCCTAATATTACATGATTCCAACCATTTACTTCTTTTATTTTTCCCCAAAAAGAGTTCTGAAGAAATGATCCATATTCATGATTAATAGCAAATTTATCAAATTCACTTTCTTTTAATTCAACTAATTCCATAATTAACCTCTTCCACTTATTTTTCTTTTTATACTTCTAAATTTCATATATACATAATACCATTTTGATACTGGATAAGTAAATTCTCCGATTAATTCTTGTACTTCTCCACCAAAACCTCGTTTAAACTCGTACATACCATAATTTTCATCTTTAGGATCAAATACACCTGATATACCATAAAAGTTAACATATGGTATTTTAAACTTGTATGCATCTTTAATATGTTCATTATATGTTGCATACTTAGGAGTAAATCTAGCATATTCAGTTAAATAACCACTATATAAAGAAATATATTCTTTACCACTTTTAACCGATATTAAGACTCCAATATCTTTATGATCTTTTATATCTTTAGCAAATTCTTTAGCATTTTTTAACTCTTCTTCACACTTTTTTATTCTATTAGTAGCAATTTCTTCTTGTTTTTTTAATTTGTTACCAATCATATCATGAGTCATTTTTTCTTTAACTTCTTCTAAAGATTTTTTTGCTTCTTTTAATCTGTTTTCACTTTGACTAAGATATTTATCTTTATCTAAGTAAGCAATATATATAACCATATCACTACCTAAATAATCATACATTTTTTTATAATATTCTAAACTTCTAGGATTAAACTTCTTTCTTTCAGCAGTCTTTACTAATATATCTTCGATAGAATCTAAATCTTTTTTAGTTCCTCTTCTAACACAAACACCTTTATCATAAGTTTCTATTATATTTTTTCTAGTACTTTTAACAAATCTATTAGTTAGTTCTTCATATGGAACATCTAGATTTAATATAAAATTCCATCTCGACTGTGTATTAATTATATCTGTATTAAATCCATAATGAATATATCCTAAATCTTTTAAATCATTAATTACTTTATCATTAGGAACTACTCCTTCTTTTTCTTTACCATCGATATCTCTCATTTGATAAACTACGACTGGATCTATCTTTATCATTAATGCACCATGTGCTTTAGTATATTTCTTTAATTCTTCAGTATAGAATTTTAATAAGTCTAAATCATTATAATCAATTAAAAAACCTCTAGGAGCATAATATGTCTTTTTACCCATAAAAGTAGTTGTAATAGTAAACATACTAGCACAAACAACTTTGTTTTTAACTTTTACACCTAAGTATTCGATTTCACTTCCATAGGAATGTCTTAACTTTGCAACTCCAACGGTTTGCATCCAGTTATTATCATCCCATACCTTTAAAAAGTTACTAAATTCATCTTCACTTAATTGGCAAAACTTATAATTCATATTAACACTTCCTAAAGATACATTATTAAAAATGTATTATTTTTTCTTTTTTTGTAACTTATCTTTTATTTTCTTTAGTATACTTTCACCAAGTATTCTTTCAAAAGTCTTTGTTTTAATCATATATAATAAATATACTGATCCACCAACAGCAGCATATAAAACTGCTACTGCCATAGATAATATTCTATTTTCTACATATAGAGGAATAAACATTCTCATGATAAACATTACACCTAGCATTAAGATTACTCCAACTATAATATTTCCTAATTCTTTAAATGTAGACATTATATTTAAATTATGTTTTTTAATTACTAATATTAAGCAGAATAATGATGATAAACCAAATCCTAAAATAGTTGTAGCAATAGCACCATAGAATGGATATATACCTAATTTATTAAATAATGCCATCATTGGTAGATTAAGTGATACTTTAGTAACAAAACCTAATATTAGACCAATTACAACGTATTTATATTCTTTCATTAACTGAGTAATAGTTAAACAAGCTGAGAATATAGTAGTAGAGAATGCTACAAATACTAATAATCTATAAGTAGCTATTCCATAAGTACTAGCTCCATAGAATACATTCCAAACTGGAGTAGTTAAGAATGATAAACCAAGAGTCATAGGTAAAGCTATAGATAAAATAACTTGTAATGTTTGATTTACCATTTTATTTATTTCTTTTTTATTTTTCTTAACAATACTCTTAGTAAGCGAAGGTATTAAACTTGTCATTAAACCTGCTACTATAGAGATTATTATCATATTTAGTTTTAAACCCCAAGTAGAGATAACACTCATAACTGTTTCAGCATCACTAGTAGCAAATCCATAAGTATTTACTAAAGTCTTAACAAGCATCATTACATCTACTGAGTTAAAGATTGATCTAAACATTTCAATTAAAATAAATGGTACTGCATAAAGCATAATCATTTTTAAAATATCCATGTTAGTAAGTTTAGGTTCTTTCTTCTTACTCTTTAATTCTAAAACATCTTTATTCTTTTTAATTTTATAATAAATATATAAGTAAGATACTGTAGCCCCAATAGTAGCAGCAAATACTGAACAACCAACGGCAAATCTTAGTGGTAAATTAAATACTTTAAGTGTTACATAACTACCTACTAAGATAATTATTATTCTTACAATTTGTTCTAATACTTGGCTTACTGGAGTAGGCCCAATATAATTATGTCCTTGTAGATATCCTCTTGATACACTAAGTATTGGAACTACTAATATCGCAGTACTAATTAATCTAATTACAAAAGTAACATCTTCTACAGTATTACCATTTTCAACTCCTCCAATTATTCCTTCTGCAATAAATGGTGCACTGAAGAATAATATTAAGAAACTAATAATACCTATTATATTTAAGAATGTTCTTCCTACTTTATATATTCTTTCTTTAGCTTCATAGTACTCTAAAGCATTATACTCACTTATTAATCTACTCATAGCCAAAGGAACACCAGCTTGTGATATTCCTAAGAATATAGCATATATATTGTAAGCATATCCGTATAAAGCTCCACCCTGATTTCCAATAATAGCATAAAAAGGTATTACATAAATAATACCTAATATCTTACTTAAAACGATACCAAGAGTAGCTATAAAAGCCCCCTGTAAAAATGTACTCTTTTTTAATTTCATATTGTCACACAACTTTCAATTAGTAATTATAGTAAACTAATTAGTGTTTTCTGTCAATGTTACCTTAACCGTATTAACCTTAGAACCTCTTATATAAGTAACTTCAATAGTATCTCCAATTTTATATTTGTATAATAAATACTTTAAGAAAGCAATATTAGTGACTTTATCATCATTAATATTAGTGATTACATCACCTTTCTTAAGTCCAGCTCTACCTGCACCACTATTTTTTTCAACATCTATAATTACAATTCCAGATTCAATATCAGAATCTATATTAATTCCATATCTTCTTAAAGCATATGTATCTGTTACATTAGCATGAGATATACCAAAGTATGGTCTTTTAATAGATCCACCTTTTTCAAATTCTTCTACATGAGCCATAGCATCATCAATCTTAATAGCAAATCCCATTCCTTCAATAGAAGAATCTACAAGTTTCATTGAATTAATACCAATTACTTCTCCATTATAATTTAATAAAGGTCCTCCACTATTACCTGGGTTAATAGATGCATCTATTTGTACAACTTCTTGAACCCAATCATCTTTAGTTTTAACACTTACAGTTACTTTTCTATCTAATCCAGAAACATAACCACTAGTAACAGAATTAAAATATTCTTCTCCAACTGGAGTACCAATAGCAAAGATTTGTTCTCCAAGTTTTAATTCTTCAGTAGATCCTATCTTAGCAACAGAGATTACCTTATCTGCAGGTATTTGAATAACTGCAACATCTAGATATTCATCTCCACCCAAAACTTTTCCTTCTACATATTCTCCACTAGCTGTAAGAATTTCAATACTAGTAGCTTTATCTACTACATGATAATTCGTCATTACATAACCATACTTATCATCTTTTTTATAAACAAAACCTGAACCAGATCCATTACTAGTATTATTTTTTATATTTTTTACCATTACAACTGCATCATATACTTTACTTACTGATTCAGCTATACCAGTATTATTTACAATCATTGTGCCACTCTTACATTCTCCACAACTACTATAAGTAATGTTATTTGCTTCTGAACTAGACTTCTTATTATTTCCTAGATAGTTAGTAAACTTAATAGCTATAAAAGTACATCCAGCTCCAAATACAAATACTAAAATCATTACTAAAGTTAATAATATATAAGAAACACTATTTTTTTTCTTCAAATAAACTACCTCTTTTCTATATTTGCAATTTCTTTCCAATTATATGGGAATCCCATTCTATCCAAAACTTTTTCTATAGTAATACTACTTAGATTAAATTCTAAATTATCTAAAGCATTACCTACTTCACTAATCATTCTCTTCATATCAGCAGAACTAAGCATTTGTCTCAAGATAATAAATAAAGCAAAGATGTCATTTTTTCCTTTAACATATTCTCCATCTTTTTTCTTAACACCAAGTAACGTATGATAAACAGTATTATCTATGCATCGTTGTGTTTTATTTTCATAAAGTATATCTTCATGAGCACAAACATTACGATAGTTAGCTAACATAGGTAAATAATTACTTAAATCCTCAACACTTAAATTATATACTTCTGCAATACTCTTTTTATCTTCTGGTTTAAGTATTAGATAAAATTCACTTATAATACCAAATGACAAAACTTTAACTAATACCCACAATGGAATATATCCATAATTACTTATATAGTGTTTAGTCGCAGTATGTTGAGACCCATTAATTCTAATTTGTCTTTTCATCTTTTTGATTAAATCATCTACTTGTTTTTGTTTATCATAAGATAAATCAAAATTATCTGGTTTTAAATAATCATTTTCTTTATAACCATACTTCTTAGATAATTGATAAGAAATAATAGATTTAGTATTATTTTCTACTATTAATAAGTTTTTAAATAATATATTTCTAAATTCTCTATCAAACATAAACAGGCTATAAAGTTCTTCAAAAGTAGTTCCTTCGATAAACTGTTTCTTATTATCACTTTTAACAAATAAATGTCTATAACCATTAATAAAGAAATAGTTTTCACGCAAAAGAACTTCTTTCGCATACTTTTCATCATTGATTACTAACCCCTTATGTTTAAAAATTTGAATCTGCTCATCTAAATTTTTAAACTCTTTATCCATCATAGTATCACCATAAAAATTATATCACAAATATAACAAAAATAACGAAAAACATAACGAATTTATGTAAAAAAGAGGAATTATTAATTCCTCTTTCTATTTACCAATTTCTATCATTATATGGAGTAGATTCATATCCTTCACTCTTTAATTTAGTTACAAGCTTATCTAATTTTGGTTTCCAAATGTTTTTAAACCAATTAGTATCCCCAAATAATTTAACTATCGTAGGACTTATAAAATAGTACGTATGAATAAATAATCTACCATACCAAGTTTTAGCTAGCTTATAATCACGAAATCTTCTTAAAGTCCACACTTCAGGACAATCATAAGATCCATAAACAGCAGTTGCTACGTAACAGCCACCTGTCTGAACATTTTGCTTACTAATACCATTTATTAAATTATATAAATATCTAGGATCTTTATCAGTTCCTTGATACTTTAATGCAATATTATTTAATGTTTCAGTTAAAGGAAAGAATAGACTCTTAGCAAATCCCATTGCTTTATGAGCTCCAGATACTTGATAAGAAGAATCAGATCCATATCTTATAATATTACCAACAATTATTCTATTATCGGAAATCTTTAAAATATCATTACAAGCATCAATAATAACTTTCTTTTCTTCTTGTTCTCTATCCATATCAAAGTAATCATCAAGAACTGATATAGATTTTTGAAGTACTATAAAATCATTATCCCATTTCTTAGAATAATTTTCTAATAGAGTCATTCTTAATCTACCATAAGAACTATAAAAGATTGCCTCAATGTTTTGTGGTTCATATTGTTCAACTAAGTTATAATATCTTTCTACTTCATTCCAATCTTCTTTTTCTCTTGCTCTACGAGCATTTAATAAATAATTATCAATAGCTTCAGTATTATCTACTTTAACTTTTCCTTTAATCTCAACTCTTTTATAATTACTATTTTGTACTCTAGTTCCGCAGTATTTACAGTAACCAAATACTTGTTCACTATCTAGATCAACATCTCCTCCACAACTAGGACAAACTAATGCTTCTAAACTAGTCTTTTTTGCCATTTTCATCATTCCTTTCAGTACTAATTATATTTTATCACAAATTATTGATTATATATAATTAATTCATGTTGTGCTCTAGTACAAGATACATAATATAAGTTCTTTTCATTTTCAGTATACTTGTTATTAATCTCAGTATAGATAATTACTGAATCAAATTCTAAACCTTTAGCCATATATGATGGTATAGTTACCATCTTCTTATTAAAATTAGTAATATTTTCTCTAAGCATACTTATATCAATATCATCTTTTAATAAGTTATAAATTTTTTCACTTTCATCAAGTGTTTTAGTAACAATAGCAATACTATAATTTAATTTCTTTAAATCATTAATATCAACTAGTAATTGATCTTTTAAATTCCATTCTTCTCTAAATAATACTGGTTTTTCTAAATCTCTTCTAATCGCAGATACATGATTTAAACCAAGTATTTTATTAGTATAATCAATTATTTCAGGAGTAGATCTATATGTCTTAGTTAGTTCAATATATCTACTACTTTTAAAGATATCTTTTAATACTTCTAAAGATTCATATTTGTAATAAGGATTAACTGTTTGATTAACATCTCCTAAGATAGTAAAACTACTTCTTTTAAATATATTTCTAATTATTAAATATTGTAATTTATTATAATCTTGAGCTTCATCAATAACTACCTGCTGGATATTTCCAAGATATTTAAATCCTTCAAGTAGTCCTTTTATAAATACAAAGATACATGCATCTTCATATTTAATAGTTTTACTACTAACAGATTCCTTAATCTCAGTATCAGTAATATGTCCATTAAAGCTATCTATAAAGAATGGTGAATTATAAAAACCTTTATATATTTCTTTAAAATCTAATTTAATAGATAAACTCTTTTTTAACTTAGATAGAATAGTAGCTTTTTTAGTAGTTTTACCTTTAAAATGATTATTACAAATCTTTTCTGCCATTGCTTCTAATCTTTCAAATAAAAGTAATTTTTCATACCTATCCTTTAATAAATCATCTAATTCATCTTTATGAATAACAATCTCTTTATCTATTTCTATATCACTTTCATAATGTATGTTTTTAAGTAAATCTATTACATAATTCTTAACATCTACGATTACTCTATCTCCTTGTTTATACTTAACTAACTCTTTATTTTTCTCTTCATATTTATAATATCTATCTACAAAAGAAGTGAAACTTTCTACATCTTCAAATTCATCAAGATTAGATAGTAAGAAATCATTAAATGTAGTTTGCATTGTATTATTTTCACCAAGTTCAGGAAGTACATTAGATATATATAGCGAAAATGCATCATTTGGTGAAAATATTAATACATTATTAGATCTTAAATTTTCTATCTTATATAACAAAAATGCAATTCTATGAAGAGCTACAGATGTTTTACCTGATCCTGCAATTCCTTGTACTATTAAGTTCTTGTCTTCTACATTTCTAATAATTGAATTTTGTTCTTCTTGAATAGTATTAACAATATTCTTCATTTTATCAGACGATTCTTCTGCAAGTACTTCTTGTAACAATTCATCATCAATATTAATGTTATTATCAAATACTCTTATTAATTTACCATTTTTAATATTAAATTGTCTTTTATTAGTAATTTCACCAGATATAACTCCACCAGGTGCTTTATAACTAGCTTTTCCTAATTCATAGTCATAGAACATTGATGATATTGGACTTCTCCAATCATATACCATATAAGTATTAGTATCTTCGTTTTCAACATAAGTAAGACCAATATAAATTTTTTCTGGTTTTTCACCATCTTCAGCAAAAGTTATTGAACCAAAATAAGGATTATCTTGAACATTATATAATTTCTTAAAATATTCTGCTCTTTTTTCAGCTAATGTTATTTCTAGGTCACTAGCACCAATCATAGATTTCATTTCTTGTTCATCCATGTCGGCTTTAGAATCCCAAATAAACTTTTTGAATTCTTTTATTCTGTCTTCTCTTTCATACAAGTCTTGTCCCAAAGTTGATATTTTGCCTCTAATTACTTCAGTTGTTTCTTTTAAGTAGTCTTTCTCTTTTTTGATTTCTTCTTTACTTAAACCCATACATCCCTCCTATAACACGAAAAAACGAACCATCTAAAAGATAGGGGGCTCGTTAATTTTTTTTGCTAAATCAAAATGCACAATTTTGATTATAAAACTAATATTTTTACTTGTCTACTATTTTTCTTCAACATTTTCTTTATTTACATCAGTTTCTTCATTTTTTTCTTCTTTTGGTAAATCATCCTTGTTTAATGTAATAACGCATCTAGTATAGTACAAACTATCTTTAGAAGTCATTTTATAACTTCCTCTAGGACTTACTACATACATCTTATCAGATTCTGAATTAATCCACCAATAACCGAAATTATCACTTGCAAGAATATTATTAGGATCATTCCATTCATATCCAAATCCAAGGAAATCTCTCATTCTAACAAACTGTTTAGATGTAACCATATCAATATCTTCAATTGGTCCAATCTTTTCTTCTAATATAGGTTTATAAGTATTATCTAGGAAGTAAGCAAGTCCTGATTGATCTTTCTTATCATAAGTAGTTACTTCTCTAGAAAAAACATATTTATCATTTTCATCAATTGTTCCATCATTATTTAAATCTAATAAAGTTGGACTTAATAATTTAACTTTAGAATTTCCTTTATCAGAATATTCAACAACATACCATACAGAATTATCTTTTAATTTAACTTGTCTACCAATAGAATATTCTTCATATACCATTAAAGTTTCTTTAATAATACTCTTATAAGTTTTATATCCAAAGAATAATACAATTCCAAGTACAAATAGAATTGCTACAACTATTAATAGTTTCTTTAAAGATTTCTTTGTTTCTTGTTTTCTTTCTTCTATTTGAACATCAGTAAGATCTTCTAAGAAAGAATCTCTAAATGAAGTATTTTCTAAATTCTTATCTATTTGTTTAGTCTTTTTGTTTTTAGTTTTATCAATTTTCTTTTTAGGATAAATACTATTTAAATCATAGATACTTCCATCTTTATTAACTTTAAATACATCTTTTTTATCTATCTTTTTCTTTTTATTTTTTTGTTTATTATCTTTTTCATTCTTTTTAAAGACAGATTTAAGATCTAATGGTTTCTTTTCTTTAGTTTCTATTTTTTGGAATGGTTCTTCAACTTTTTTTACTTCTACAGGAACTATTACTTCTTTTTCTTTTGGTTTATTTTGTACTACAGGTGTTTTTTTAGTAGTAGTCTTTGTTGTTGTTTTTGTAGTGTTTTTCTTAGTACTAGTATTATTTTGTTTATTAACATTAGTATTATTAGTAACAGGTTTATTTGTTTTAACACTTACAGTATTATTTTTAGCAACATTGTTTTTATTTTTATTTTGATTATTTGTTTTTTGGCCAGAATTCTTCTTCTTTGAATCTGAAGTAGCCATTTTCTCTAGACTTTTTTGTAGTTGCTTCTTATTCATATTAATTTTTTTTGCACTCTTAGCCATTTTGTTCACCTCTAAACCAAATCAATTCCAGAATCAGCACTTAAACTTAAATTGCTTGTAATTCCATTTTTATATGCAAAATATGCAGCTGCTCCAATCATTGTAGCATTATCTGTACAATACTTTAAATCAGGAACAGTTAAATCTATATTTTCTTTTTCGCATAATTCTTTTAAAGCATTTCTAATACCACTGTTAGCACTAACCCCACCAGCTACTACTAATCTCTTAACATTATTGTCTTTTAATGCTTTCATTGTTTTTTTAGTTATACTTTCTACAACAACATTTTGAAATGAGGTAGCTAAATTTTCTTTATTTAATTCTTCATTTCTTTGTTCACAATTATGAGCTAAATTAATAACTGCACTTTTTAAACCACTAAAACTAAAATTATAACTATCATCATCAAGTGGTAATGGTAAATCATATTCATCTTTACCATTTTGGGCCATCTTATCGATTACTGGTCCTCCTGGATAAGGAATTCCTGCAACCCTTGCAACTTTATCATAACATTCTCCAACAGCATCGTCTAGAGTACTTCCAAGCTTTTTAAAAGAATATTCCTTATCCATATAAATAAGCTCAGTATGTCCTCCACTTACAACAAGTGCTATTAGAGGATATTCCATCTTCTTAACTAAGTTATTAGCATATATATGGCCTGCTATATGATTTACCGGAATAAGAGGCTTATGATAAACCCAAGCAAGCGTTTTAGCAGCTTCAACTCCAACTAATAACGATCCAATTAAACCAGGTCCATAAGTAACACCAATAGCATCAATATCAGACATAGTCATATTTGCTTTATTAAGGCATTCCTCAATAACCATAGTTATATTTTTAATATGATGTCTACTAGCAACTTCAGGCACTACACCACCAAAATTTTTATGAATATCAATTTGTGATGAAATAACAGTTGCTATATCTTCAGAACCATTTTTTACAATAGCACAACTTGTTTCATCACAACTAGACTCAATTGCCAGTATATACTTATCATTCATCCTTCATCATTCTTTCCATTAAGATACCATCTACTCCATTATAATAGTTTTTTCTAATAGCAACTTGTTTAAAATTATATTTTTCATATAAACAAATAGCTATTTTATTATCAACACTAACTTCTAGAGTAATGTTATCTATATTTTTATTGGTTCCAATATTTATAAAATATGTCATTAATTTAGAAGCAATTTTTTTATTTCTAAACTCTTCTTTAACATATATATAATTAAGTTCAAATCTATCATATAAATCCGAATAATTAATAAACCCTATTATATTATTATTTTCTTCATAAATAAAGTATTTACTAAAAAAATTATTAGTTAAATCTTCTTTTATATCATAAGAGAAACTACTTTTTACTAATGACTCTAATTGATCTATGGAATTATCATTAATCGTTATTTCTCTTATCATCTAAATTTTCCTCTGCTTCAGTCCTTTTTAAATAGTTAGCATCTAATGAATGAACATTAACCCCTTCACGATCTTTTACTTTTTCAATAATATATTTAAAGTCAGGATTATATTTATATAAATCATACTTTAATTCAAATGAATCGTTACTTACAAATACACTTTTACCAGGTAAACTATCTAATGTAACAAGAAGTGTTTTAATACTTATATGTTGTTCATTTAAAATAAATTGATTATTATTTGTATCATAAATCGAAGCATATACATAATCTCTTCTAGCATCAATAATTGGAATAATATAATTAGCATCTATTTCACTAGAATAAGCCATAGCTTCTAAGCTAGATATTGGAATAACTGGAATATTTCTAGCCCAAGCAAAAGTCTTAGCTATAGATAATCCTATCCTAATACCAGTAAAAGAACCTGGCCCATTTACTACTATTATCTTTTCAACATCTTCAGGAATTAGATTATTCTTTTCAAACATTTCACTTATTTGTATAAGTGAATCTTTAGATAAATCACGTTTTAATTCCATACTAAGAGATGAAATAATATTTCCATCTTTATATAAAGCAGAATATAAAAAACTTGTAGACGTATCTAGATAAAATATCATAGAACTGCCCCACAAATTTCTTCATACTTCTCACCATGTGGTGTGAAAACTAATACTCTTGTATCTTCACCAGTAACTTTAAATCTAATATCTAATCTTTCTTCTGGTAAATAATCTTCAATAGTGTCAGCCCATTCAATTATAACTACACCATTTTTATTATAATAATCTTCTATACCAACTCCATCTACTTTTCCATCTAAACGATATACATCCATATGAAATAAAGGCATTTCACCACTATAGTATTCTTTTACAATAGTAAAAGTAGGTGAAGTAATATTTTCTTCAATACCTAAAGCCTGTGCAAAACCTTTAGTAAACACAGTCTTTCCACTTCCTAAATCACCCTCTAAGCAGATAATCATATTTTCAAATTTTTCTGATTCAAGATTTTGAGCAATTTGAATAGTTTCTCTCTCATCTCTTGAAGTTATTCTATAATCCATTCTAATCACCAAAATCATTATAACAAAAAAAAAGAAAAGAATAGAGCTATTTTAACAAAATATTAATAATTTTTGTAAATTACAATTCTGTATAATAGTGTGATCTATTGATATGATCTACTCTAACTTCTTCTCCATTTTCATTATAAACATGTCTATAGGCATCGTATGTACCAACACCTCTTCTAACAGATTCAAGTTTATAAGTTAATCCTTCAGTTGCATTTTCATAAGACCAAACTTCTGCAACTAGTTTATCTCCATCAGCATATACACTTAAATAGATAGGATATTTTAGACTATTTCTAAACTTAAAATCAGCAACAAAAGTTGGTGAACTAGATACTGTTGCATCAAGGCCACCTGGAACATAAGGAACCATATCAGGATGCTCATATCTTGTAACTGTTTCAAGTCCAGCTAGTAATTCAGCATCATATATAGTAGTAGCTACCTGACATACTCCATTTCCAAGAACTCCTAAATAAGCTACATAACCACTTCTATTAAATGGACCAGCCTTTTGCCAGTAAGAAAATATTTCTCCAGGCATAAGAATAGTACCAGTTGTTAATTTAGCAGCATTATATAGGTTATATCTTCTATATTTAGAAACATCGAAAGTAGTTGTATAAGATGATATTTTAGTATTTAAAAGCCTTAAAGGATCATCAGTATATACTACGTTTCCTACTAAATCAATTTTAGGAGGATACGTACTATTTGAAAAACTATCAAAAAGTATTCCAAAAGATTTATCAACATCTAAACTATAACCAATAGTGTCATTAACGTATCTCAAAATATGATCTTCTCCCATTTCTAAATTACCACTAGATGGAACAATATCAACAGATGTTTTTAATTCATTTAAAAATGTTTTAAGTTTATCAGAATCAACACTATATTTAAAATTATATATATGATCAGATGACTTAGGATTTTTATAAGAAATAATAGTTTTATATAAAGATTCTGTATTTAAAGAAATTCCAAGATCATTTAAAGAATATGTATAGTAATTATTATTAACATTTAATGTAATTTCATTATTAATAACATTATTATTTATATCATTTAATTTCTCTAATAAAATATCATATGGAACATTAGATATATCAAATTTTTCTAAATATGAGTTAGAAAGAACAGTACTAGTAGATTCAGCTTCTGTCTTAGTATAAACACAAAAAAATAAAGCAAGTGAAAAGAAACTAATGCCTAAAAGGATTAATAAAACACCAACTTTCCATTTACTCATAGTTATCACCTAAGATAATTATAGAGTTTAAACATGTAAACTAAAAATAATAACAAATAAAAAAATGTCAACTTATCAAAAATTGACATATAAAAAAATACAAAAAAAAATTGTTGGCAACTTCCTATTTTAGCATTTCTACTATCTTCGGCGTTTGAGTGCTTGACTTCTGTGTTCGGGATGGGAACAGGTATTTCCACTCAGCTATTGTCACCAACAAAATTATTTAGAGAAATAATTCTCTGAAAACTTAGATAATGTGTATATGATCTAATCAAATAACAAATATGATTAAATCCTCGATTTATTAGTACTGGTCAACTCAACATATTACTATGCTTCCATCTCCAGCCTATCAACCTAATTATCTATTAGGAATCTTACTTTATAAAAAATGGGAAAACTCATCTTGAGGTTGGCTTCCCGCTTAGATGCTTTCAGCGGTTATCCTTTCCCTACATAGCTCCTCTGCGCTGCAGCTCGCGCTACAACAGATACTCCAGAGGTATGTCCATCCCGG